>OGEZ01000604.1_pt1 | contig 28193 bp, 23 predicted proteins | sample 1570831 | NCBI WGS metagenome assembly OGEZ01 (sample SAMEA2582059, study PRJEB24529) | metagenome | biome: Human gut stool | place: China | collected 2011
TCATCTCGTCGTAGATGAACTCGTCCCGCTCGGTGAGCATCACGTTGCCGTCCAGGGTGAGCACCTTGCCAAACTCCGGGGTGTCGTAGATGTCGATCTGCTGGTAGTCGCTCTTCTTGGAATAGAGGTGCCGGTTGACCCGCAGGCTGTGCTTGACGTCAGGGGTATGAAATTCACTAAACCACAGTTCCATCAGCCCACCTCCTGGGTCAGAATATTGATGTGCTCAATGTCCGGGTCCTCGGGGCCGGTCATGGAGCAGCCCTTGGCCTTGGCGTACTGGATGTACTCCAGAATTTCCTTGGTAATACGCTCGCCTGGGGCCAGAATGGGGATTCCCGGGGGGTAGCACATGACAAACTCGCTGCACACCTTGCCTACGCTGTCCTCCAGGGGGACGCTCTCCTTGTCGGCGTAGAAGGCCTCCTGGGGGCTGGTGACCACCTCGGGGTCGATGTACTCCTGGTTCATCAGGCCGCTGCTGTCGGTCTGGTAGCGGCGGCGGATCTCCGCCAGGGCGCTGACTAACCGCTCCAGCTCCTGATAGCGGTCGCCGATGGACAGGTAGGCCAGGATGTTGCCGATGTCGCCAAACTCAATTTGGATGTCGTACTCGTCCCGGAGGAGGTCATAGACCTCAATGCCCGCCAGACCGATGTCCCGGGTGTGGACGGAGAGTTTGGTGGGGTCAAAATCGAAAATGGAGTCCCCGTTCACCAGCTCCCGGCCGAAGGCGTAGTAGCCGCCCACGGCGTTAATTTCCTCCCGGGCGTACTCCGCCATGGCCACCACCTGCCGGAACACCTGCTTGCCCCGCAGGGCCAGGTTCCGGCGGCTGATGTCCAGGCTGGACATGAGCAGATAGCTGCCGGAGGTGGTCTGAGTCAGGTTGATGATCTTGCGTACGTGGCCCTCCTGGATGGACGGACCGGTGAGCAGCAAACTGGACTGGGTGAGGCTGCCGCCGCTTTTGTGCATGGACACCGCCGCCATATCAGCTCCGGCATCCATGGCAGAGACGGGCATATTTTCCCCAAAATAGAAGTGGGTGCCGTGGGCCTCGTCAGCCAGGCAGTACATCCCCGCCTCGTGGGCCATCTTCACAATGGAGCGCAGGTCGGAGCAAATGCCGTAGTAGGTGGGGTTATTGACCAGCACGGCCACCGCGTCCGGGTTCTCCCGGATGGCCTTGGCCACCTGCTCCCGCTTCATACCCAGGGAAATACCCAGGCGGTGGTCCACCTCGGGGTTTACATACACGGGAATGGCGCCGCACAGCACCAGGGCGTTGATGACGCTGCGGTGGACGTTGCGGGGCATGATGATCTTGTCCCCCCGCTTGCACACCGACAGCACCATGGTCTGCACCGAGCTGGTGGTGCCGCCCACCATCAAAAAGGCGTGAGCCGCCCCGAAGGCGTCGGCGGCCAGCTCCTCCGCCTGTCGGATGACGGAGATGGGGTGACACAGGTTGTCCAGGGGCTTCATGCTGTTTACGTCAATGCTGACGCACTGCTCCCCCAAAAACTCCGTCAGCTCCGGGTTGCCCCGGCCCCGCTTGTGGCCGGGCACGTCGAAGGGCACCACCCGCATCTGCCGAAAAGTCTGCAGGGCCTCGTAGATGGGGGCCCGGTTTTGATCCAAAATACGTTCCTTTTCCATTGGCCAACACCTCACCAAAACAAAAAAACACAAGCTGTATTTGTACAGCTTGTGTTTGAATCAGCAGATATGCCCGCCCTGCCCTCTCCAGGATTTTACAATTTTCCCGCCGGAACGGGGACTTCGGGTGCGGAAGGGCTTGGGGAATATGATTCTGGTACTGAGAGTCTATATAGCAACAAGATACTTTTACTACTCTTATTGACCGTTTCACAAGTCTGCGCAAATACGCATTTCGGTTATAAAGTAACCAACTTATAAAATTTGAGCTTTTAACTCAATCAATAAGGCGGTATACCCGCCAATCGGCAGTGGACCCGGCTGTCCGTATGGCCTTAACTCCCGCAGGAGTGGTCCCAGTATGCTTGGCCAGATAAACTCCAGTCAAATTATTTTCTTTATACCATGAAAACAGACCGCTGTCAATGCTCCTTCGCGTGTTCAGTAAAATTTCTGTTTTCAGGCAGCCCTGTAAAAAATCGGAGGAGACCTGCCATCCGGCCTGTCTCCTCCGTCTCTTATTGCTTCATTACGACCCGCAGCGCCTTACACACCGAGCCGCTGATCACACAGCCCAGCACCGCCTCGATCACGGCCTGGATGCCCACATAGGCGGCCACAAACAACAGGATGTTGTCCTGGAACTTGGCCATCAGCTCCTCTCCCAAGAGGGCCTGGAGCGTAGGGGCGTTCAGGAAGATGATCACCAGCACTGTCATATAGAACAGGGTGTTCAGCACCGGCGCGGCCAGTCCTCCAATGTAGTAGGAGATGGTCTTGCTCCGGTCGATCTTGTGCACGGCCCGGAAAATCCAGCCCACACAGATGCCCATCAGGATGCGGGGAATGATCGTATTTACAAAGCTCAGCAGTACCACCGTGCCGCCGGTGTAGCCCGCCAGAAACAGGGTGCTGAACCCGGTCTTGATGGCCGTGTAAAAGCTGATACAGCCCATCACACCGCCCAGAACGCCGCCGGCCAGAGGCCCCAGCATCATGGCTCCCACGGCCACCGGCACCGTCATAATAGACGCATACTGTCCGGGCAGCGGGATCATGGCCAGACCTGTGATGTTCATCATCAGCAGGATGCCCACCAGCAGCGCCAGTTCAATGAGATACGTGAGCTTCGTCTTTGTCTTACCCATATTCAATTCCTCCTGCTGCCGCTCCTCTCCACGGAGGATGCAGCGCATTTTTTGGCATTTCACCAGCGGCTATTATACTATGGCCTGTTCATATTTTCAAGGCACATCTTTCCTCGTTTTGTCAACGGGAAAGCGGCCTGCTCTGCCTGTGGCTCTTACAGCATCCTCTTCTTTTTTCCGATACAGGGACCATTCTCTTCAAAAATAAACCCTTGACAAACAAAATCGCCCCCCATATAATTACCAATGGTAACTATATGGGGGTCATATAAATGGAAATTAAGACAATTAAGGCACTGCTTGACGCGTGCTATCAGGCCAAGCGGATCCGGGACCTGCTTCCGGCGCTGCCGCAAGGCGTGACTCCGTCCTATATTCACTATCTGGATACCATCGAATCACTGGAACAACAGGGGACCCGGGTGAAAGTGTCCGATATCAGCGATGCGTTGAATCTGCCCCGCCCGGGCGTGACCCGAACCGTGAAGGAAATGCAGGCCAAGGGCTATCTCTGCAAGCAAACCTCTCCAGAGGACGGGCGCATCACATACATCTCCGTCACCCAGGCAGGAAAACAGCTGTCCAAACGGTACAACGAACAATATTTTAGCCGTCTCGCCCCGCTCCTCAGCGATATTTCCCAGGAGGACGCCGCCTGCACCATTCGAACCATTGAGCGCTTTTATGAGGTCATGTCCAAGGGAGGGATCACCGTTGAATAATCAGAACGCTGATTTTACTCAGGGCAGCATTTTAAAAAAGCTGTTTTGGTTTATGGTACCCATCCTTGGCGCACTCATTTTGCAGGCTGCTTACGGAGCCGTCGACCTGTTGGTTGTGGGCCGGTTTGGTTCCACATCCGGCCTTTCGGCCGTCTCTACCGGAAGCCAGGTGCTGAATTTAGTCACCTTTGTGGTAACACAGCTTGCCATGGGCATTACCGTTCTGATCGCACGGTATCTGGGCGAAAAACGGCCGGAACAGATCGCCCCTCTTCTGGGGGGCGGCGCCTTGGTGTTTGCGCTGATCTCTGTGGGGTTGTGCATTCTTCTGGTGTGTTTTGCCCGGCCCATTTCCATCCTGATGCAGGCGCCCAAAGAATCTCTGGATCTCACCGTGAGCTATATCCGTATCTGCGGAAGCGGCATTTTCTTTATTGTGGCCTATAACCTCCTCTCCGCTATCTTTCGAGGCCTGGGCGACAGCAAATCTCCTCTTCTGTTCGTCCTGGTGGCCTGTGTGGTCAACATCTTCGGCGATCTTTTCCTGGTGGCGGGGCTTCATATGGATGCGGCAGGCGCCGCCCTTGCTACCGTTTTTGCCCAGACCATCAGCGTGATATGCGCGGTGGTAATCCTGCTGAAAAAAGGCCTCCCCTTCTCCCTAAAACGCTCCGACTTCCGCTTTAACCCACAGTGCCGCAAATTTCTTGCCATCGGCCTGCCCCTGGCTCTCCAGGAATTTTTGACCCAGCTCTCCTTCCTGGCTCTGTGCGCCTTTGTCAACCGCCTGGGGCTGGAGGCTTCCTCCGGGTACGGTGTGGCCAGCAAGATCGTCAACTTTGCCATGCTGGTGCCCAGTGCCTTGATGCAGTCCATGGCCTCCTTTGTCTCTCAGAATATTGGGGCGGGCAATCCCAAGCGAGCCAAGCAGTCTATGTTTACCGGGATCGGCGTAGGTCTTGGATTTGGCTGCGTGGTCTTTGCCCTGGTCATGCTCAAGGGCGATGTCCTTGCCGGCTTTTTCTCCACTGACGCCGCTGTCATTCAATGCGGATTTGACTACCTGAAGGGCTTTGCCCCGGAAACCATTGTGACAGCCGTTTTATTCAGCATGGTGGGCTACTTTAACGGCAATCAAAAGACTGTCTGGGTCATGGTCCAGGGTTTGGTGCAAACCCTGCTTGTCCGCCTTCCTTTGGCGTACGTGATGAGCATTCAGCCCAACGCCAGTCTGACAAACATCGGCCTTGCCGCGCCGGCCTCCACAGCGGTGGGTATTCTCCTAAATGTGGGATTTTATATCTACCTGAACCGAAAACAGGCCAGAGAAATGCAGCGTTTGGCCTGAACAGCCATTACTTAAATCAACAAAAGAGCAAAGCCGACAGAACGTGTGATTTTTCTGTCCCGCTTTGCTCTTTTTGCTGCTATCCGTCTTTTTCCAAGATAAAACAGGGGCACTCTTACCCCATCAGCTCCCGCCGCCGCTGCCGCAGGCAGGTCCAGCCGCACAGCCCCAGCGCCGCCAAAACAGCCAGAACGCCGCAAACAAACTCCGTCCCAGGCAGTCCGGTCAGCCGGACCGGATCGTTGGAAAAACGCCCCGCTCCCATCATCACCCAGGGCACCAGTCCCCAGCATAGTACCACGATCAGGGGAATCGCCTTAAGGAGCATGGCCACATAGCTGCCGCTGAACTGGGAGAGAACCACGGTAAACCCACAGGCCGCCAAACTGAGCACAACTGTCAGCCCCAACAGGGCCAGCAGATACTGGCCATAGGTCCAGTCAAACCAAGGATGGGTCCCCGGCCACACGCTGACCAGGGGGCAGTCCCGAAATCGCAGGGCACCGGTGGCCAGGAAGGGGCCCAGGTAGACGGCGCAGTTGAGCAATGTAAGCAGCAATCCGGACAGCAGGGCCGCTCCCATCTGGACGTTCAGCACCCGTCGCCCCCGGCGGGAGGTCCACTGCATGGCCCGGGTGCGGTGTAGGGCGTCCCGCACTAAGGTGGGAGAAATCAGCAGCACCCCGCTGAAGGCGCACCAGATGGCAAAATAGTGAAAGAATTCATCTGTGTTGTTGATCACAGTGCTGGGCAAAAACCCGTAGACGCCCTCTGCCTCTGCCTGCTCAATTCGCCGTACGCTGGCCTGGTGGGCCGTGGAATCCTCGCTAATTCCTCCGCCCCAATCCAGCGCCGATCCCCCACCGGCTAAGCTGTCATACTCCTGCATAAATTGGAGCAGTGATTCCACCATGTTTAAATTGGTGTCATAGTAAATGCTCCAATATAGGCTAGAGTCCTCCTCCGTCCGTTCCTCCGCCCGGGCACGGTCATTGTAACCCTTCTCCCAGGCCCCATAGCTCTCATAATCGGTGATTCCCGCCTCTGCCGTCCCTGGGATCTGTGCCACCTGCCCAGCAAACTCCGCCTCCAGCTCCGCCAGCTGGGCGTCCAGCCCGGGCCGCTCCTCCGGCTCTATGGTATTCCCATAGGTCTCCAGCCAGCCGGAGGCCAGCTGGACCTGGGTCCCTCCCCGGTCGTTGCTGGTACTGAAATACTCTAGATAAAAGCCGGTCCGGACCTGATAAAACACCGCCCCGATGAAAGCGATCGCCAGCAGCAGGCCGGGCCGCCAGATCTTTTTCAGTTCCCATCTCAGCAGGGCCATTCACGCCACATCCTTTCGTCCAAACCGTCTCAGCGCCAGCAGAGCAATCCCACTCCACACCAGCAGATTCAGAGCCAGACCCACCGTCTCCTGCCAGGGGACCAGCCCCATCTGTCCCAATTCGGTAAACCAGCCGTTGATGGCAAGCCACAGGCACACCGGGGAAAAGGTTGTGAGCAGATAGGCACTCCACAGCCCCAGGTTGGCCAGCGTAGAGGACAGGCCCAGCAGCAGGGCGCAGAAGGCCGCCGCGGCGATGGCGGCCCCGTAGGTGTGCCGGATCAGCAGGCCCGCCACAGCCCCCATGAGAGTAAAGACCGCCACCAGCCCTCCCCCAGCCGCGATCATGGCGGCAAAATAGCTCCCCACCGTGAAGTCCGCCCAGGTGAGGAAGGGCCGGGAGTAGAGCATATCCACAAAATAGTTGAACTGGCTGGATACGCTGCTGTCCCAGATGCCGCGGTAGTCCCACAACAGCAGGTAAGGTCCCAGGGTGAACAGCGTCAGCAGGGCATACAGCCCCAGGGCGGCCGCCAGAGCGGCCAGAGTTTTGTTTTTCCACAGCCTCCGCCCGGTCCGGCTGACACAGGCCAGGGATTGGGTTCCGCTCAGGCCCTCATATCCCACCAGATACAGGGCGCACAGCAGGCCCAGCAGGACACTCTCGGTAAGCAGCACCCGAAACAGGGTGTTATAGAGGTACTGATGGCCGTCATGGGTGATAGGACCCGCATACAGGTCCAGGGCAGCGCCGGTCTGGGCCAGGTGATCCACCCGCTCCTGGAGCAGCTCATACTTCCAGGCCATCCAACTCTGGGCCAGGCTGTCCCCCTCCATCAGACTCTGGTAAAAGCGCGTCAGTTCTCCGGTATCGTAGTCCTCCAGGGTGTTCTCCAGCCCCACCACCGACTGGCGCAGAAGCTCCCGGTTCTCCGTGTCCGGCAGGGCAGCCAGCCCCATCTGAAACTCGTCGTCCACCCTCTGGCCCAGTCGGGCGGCATCCGCCGAGGTATCGTTAAAAAAGGCCCGGTCCATGGCAGAGGGAGAGGACAGCAGCAGTCCGTTGAGCGCCAGGCACAGCCCCACAAACACCCACAGGGCGGGCAGGCGGAACAGCTTCCGCCACTCCCACACCGCCAGCCTCATACCCGTCCCTCCTCCCGGTAAATGGCCAGAAAGGCGTCCTCCAGACTGGACGTGACCGGGACTGCCCCTGCCGGAGGTGCGTCGGACAAAATCCGCAGCACCGGACCGCTCTCAGTCTGCCCTTCACTGAGGAGGAGCTGTTCCGGGGATAACCGGTACTCCGCCGGCACCTGCCACACCTTTTCCTTCCACTGGGCACAGACTTTGGCGGGACTGTCACAGCAATAGAGTCGGTGGTCCTTGAACATGACGATCTGCCCGGCAATGGTCTCAATATCAGAGACGATGTGGGTGGACAAGATCACGATGCGGTCGGCGGCCAGAGCGTGGATCAGGTTTCGAAACCGCACCCGCTCCCGGGGGTCCAGCCCGGCGGTGGGCTCGTCCAGCAGCAGCAGTTTAGGATCGGTGAGCATGGCAACGGCAATGCCCACCCGCTGGCGCATGCCGCCGGAGAAGGTTTTCAGCTTCTTGTCCGCCGCGTCGGCCAGGCCCACCAGGTCCAGCAGCTCTGAAATGCGCTGTTCTGCCTCCCGTTTGGGCAGGCACTGGAGGGCAGCGGCGTAGCGGAGGAACTGCCGGGCGGTGTAGGAGGGATAAAATCCAAAGTCCTGGGGCAGATAGCCCAGTAACCCCCGGTATTCCGCCCCCAGGGCGTGGATGTCTTCGCCATCCCACAAAATCTTCCCCTCCGTGGGAAACAGCAGGGTGGCCAGCAGCTTGATAAGGGTGGTCTTGCCCGCTCCGTTGGGTGCCAACAGCCCATATACTCCCGGCTCAAAGGCCAGATTCACGTCCTCCAGGGCGGTAAATTTCCCATAACGCTTGGTCACATGTTCAACTGACAGCATAGGCTTCTCCTCTCCTCTGCCCCAGGCAGAACCGTTTTAATTCCAGCAGATACAGGATCAGCGCCGCCCCGGCCAGCACCAGGAACACCGCTCCAGGCAGGGCGGCCAGCCAGGCCGACGCCCGGTCCCAGGCCATCAGAAGTCCCCCCAGCGCCGCCCAGATAGCTGGCGGCGCCACCAGCCGCCCCCGTCCCATTCTCTCCAGGCACACCAGGGACAGCAGACCATAGAGAAACAGACTGGACAGGGACACCCCCAGCATCCAGCTCAGGGGCAGCGCTCTCCCCAGGGCGCTCCACAGCCACAGGTTAACCGGCACCCACACCAGAACGGAGCCGCCGCCGAACACGATCATCCGCAGGGCGGATACGGTCTGGAGGGACAAGCGGCAGGTCTGCTTCCACTCCAGCAGGCCGGACTGGGATTCTTTCCAGGCCGTCAGCCCCAGCAGCAGGGCATACAGCGCCGGGGAGGCCAAAAAGAGTATGGGGGCCGGGGAGGCCTGTTGAAGTACGGCAGCCAGAAGAGGGATCATCAGCACCACTGCCGCCAGGATGCTCAAAAAGATGCAGTCCACTACTCCAAAAAAGAGCACCTGGGCATTCAAGGCAGTACGGAGAAGCGGTCCAATCCCCGGTTTCGGGACCAATCCACGGTCCAGAATGGCCGAGATGGCGGCCTCCCGCTCCCACGGTTCCAGCATCGGTTCATTCCAACGCTCCATATCATCCAAACTCCTTTCTCAGCCGGGTCATCAGCCGGTAGTATCGGGTTTTTACCGCTGCCTCTGGCTGGCCCAGAATGGCAGCGATCTCAGGAAAGGTGCGCTCTCCGTAAAGCCGCAGGCGGTACACCGCCTGGGTATCCGGGTCCAGCTGGGCCACGTAGGCTTCCAGGCGGTCCAGCAGATCCCGGTCCTGGACCTGGGCGGCAAAGTCGGTCTGGTCGGGCGCCTCTGTCTCCTCCAGCGGCAGGACATTGCCACGGCCCTTCCGGCGGCAGTCGATGGCCTTATGGGCGGCGATGCGGTACAGCCAGGTACGAAAGGACGCTTTCCGGCCGTCAAAGGTGGGAAGTGCCCGGAGAACCGCCAGAAAAATGTTCTGCGTCAAATCCAAGGCATCCTCCTTGTGGCCCAGCTGACGGTATGCAAAGCGATATATCTCGTCATAGTAGGCCCGAACCAACTTGTCCGCCGCCTGCCGGGACCCTCGGCGCTGAATGTCCCGAATCCACTTTTGTTCCTCTCCCACTGTCTCACCGCCCTTTATCTATCCTTATATTCGTAGTTCAGTGTACCATCGTTTCAAAAAAAGAAAATAGAAAACAAAAAGCGCACCGGACAGGAACCTCTTCCTATCCGGTGCGCTTGAACCGAAGTCCATTTTTGCCGCCATTCGGCTATTCCACTTTCATCATACGATACCCAACGCCAATGTGCGTCTGAATATACTGGGGTGAGCCAGGTTCTTTTTCCAGCTTCTTACGCAGCGTTGCCATAAAAACGCGAAGAGAGGCAACGTCATTTTCCCAGCTCCGGCCCCAAATCTGTTGTGTGATGAATGTGTGGGTCAGTACCTTCCCCACATTTTTGCACAGCAAGCACAGCAGCTTATACTCGCTGGGGGTCAAGTGGAGCTCCTGCCCATCCAAAAACGCACATCCAGCCGCATAGTCCACCTTCAGCTTCCCGTTTGTAAATACCGCTTCTGTATTTGCTGCGCCAACCTGAAGCGCTGCCAATCGCCTCTGTGTCACTCGCAGCCGGGCCAGCAATTCTTCCACAGAAAAGGGCTTTGTCAAGTAATCGTCGGCACCGGCATCCAACGCGTCGATCTTATCGGTGTCTTCGCTCCGGGCGCTGATGACGATGATGGGCAAATTGGACCAGGAGCGGACTCTGTGGATAACCTCCACCCCGTCTATATCCGGCAGCCCCAGGTCCAGCAAAATGATATCCGGATTATGAGAGGACGCCTCCAAAACAGCAGATTCTCCGTTTGCCGCGGTCAAAAACCGGTAATCATGGGCTTTTAATGTGGTCGTAATTAAGTTGCGGACCGGTGTATCGTCCTCAACCACTAAAATTAAGGGTTTATTCATGCAGCTCTACCTCCCCGGCTGGGACAGAAAATGTAAAGATGGAACCATGGGGCAATTGATCCGTGATGGTAATTTCTCCTCCATGTGCGTTAATAATCGATTTACACAGCGCCAAGCCCAGCCCCATACTGCGGCGGCTGTCGGCAATCTGATTGGACACACTGTAAAACATATCAAAAATATGGGGCTTGGCCTGGTCCGGAATCCCCGGGCCGTTGTCGGACACGGAAACATAGACAAAGTTTCCTTGTTTCCGCCACCCAATGTCGATTTCAGACCCTGGCGGCGTATACTTGATGGCATTATCCACAATATTGATGATCACCTGAATGATCAGCTTGGCATCCACCTGCACCAGGAGATATTCTTCGCTGCTTTGCACATTCAGGTGGTATTCTACGCTCTTGCGGTTGATGTGCCGAAGGGCTTCCGCAACGATCTCATCCATCAGCTCTGTGGATACATGCAGGTTCATCCGCCCCTCTTCCAAACGACTGACGGACAACAGATTTTCCACCAGGTTGATGAGCCACATGGCATCATCATAAATATCGGTATACATCTGTTCCTTGGTCTTTGTATCAAACAAATTCCCGTTGGAAAGCAGATTGTTGGCATTTCCTGAAATGGAAGTCAGCGGTGTACGCAGGTCGTGGGAAATGGAACGCAGCAAATTGGCGCGAAGCTGTTCATTTTTTGCCAATACGGCAGCCGCTTCCTTTTCCTCCAGGTTTTTCTGATTTTCAAGGGCAAGCGCGCATTCTCCCAAAACAGAAAAAAGAATACTGGTTTCAAAGGAATCCAGCGGCTTATCCGATGCGGCAATCCCTACCACTCCATATACCTGTTTGCCCGTGCGGACCGACAGATAGGTGCAGCAGGCGTCGGAAAGGGTCTCCGTCCCCGCTCCCGCCCGTTTGTTATTGGTAAGGACCCACCGTGCCACTTCCTGCTCCTTTTGCGTGGTGTAGCTGTCCGTAGGCGTGGTCTGATCCAACAGGAAGACTTCCGGGCCCATCAGTTCTTCTTGCTGGACGCGGTATGCAACGATGTCCCGTTGAAAGATTTTCAGCAGCTGCCTTGCCGTAACAGAAATAATTTCCTCCTGATTACCTGCCTTTTGTAGGTTCTGGTCGGTTTCAAACAGAAGCTTTGTCCGCCACGCCACCTGCGCAGAGCGCTTGGCATGGGACTTCAGTTTCGAGGCCAACGAACCGGTAATCAGCGAGGCAAGGAACATGACCAGAAAGGTAACCGGGTATCCGCTGTCATAGGCATGCAGAGAAAACCTGGGTTCCGTAAAAAAGAAATTGAATGTCAGCACACTGACGATGGAGGCAATAAAGCTGCAGATCGAACTTTTGGTGGACACGGAAACCAGCATGACCCCCAAAATATAAAGGGTAATGATATTGGCCTCCGTCAAGCCCCAATTGTAAAACAGGAATCCTATGACAGTCGCTAAAACAAGAATCAAAGCACTTTTCAGCAGATCCAGGATAGATATAGCCGGCATATGCATGATTTCCCAATGTTTGGCCGAAAAATGCTTGTTTAATCCATTGTCCGGAATGATATGGATATCCAATTCAGGGGTAAGCTCAATCAAGCGTTCGGTTAAGGATGCCTTTCTAAGCCATGGGCGGGGCATGCCGCTGCGTCCCAGTACGATCTTGGTGACTCCGGACAAACGGGAAAACTCCGAAATCTGATACGCCACATCATCGCCATAGACGGTCTCAACCGATGCTCCCAACTGCTGGGCCAGATGAATATTGGCCTGGAGCCGCTCTTTATCGGCCTGCGTGATCCACTGAAACTCTTTTGTCTCCACAAACAACGCCGTAAAGCCGCATCGAAACGCACCCGCCATCCGGGCGGCTGTACGGATGATTTTTTCATTGGACGGAGCGGAGGACAGGCACACCAGAATGTGCTCATGGGTGCGGTACCCTGTTTGGCTGTGATTGACCCGGGTGTATAACGCCGCCCGATCCGCGCAGCGGCGCAGCCCCACTTCCCGAAGGGCGCTTAATTGGGATAACGAGCAGCTAGAAAGCAAGGCTCCCTTCTTTTGCTGCAACAGCCGCTGCTGCAGCCGTTCCGGCTCAACATCAATAAACTCCACCTGGGCCGCCCGGTCAAATACATGATCCGGAATGCGTTCCAAAATGGGGGTTTTCAGGATGGAAAATACAGAATCCTGAATGCTTTCGATATGCTGAATATCCAGCGTGGTATAAACGTCTACGCCCGCCTTCAGCAGCTCCTCTATGTCCTGATAGCGTTTCCTGTGGCGGGAATTGTCCGCATTTCTGTGGGAGAGCTCATCAATCAAAATGAGCTGCGGCCGCCTTTTCAAACAGGCGTCCAGGTTTATATCATCGTCTGACTGCCCGTTTGGCTGCGTCGTGCTGCAGGGCACATGCTCAAAGCCCGCCGCCAATGCTTCGGTGTCTGGCCACTGCTCCGAGGGACTCAGACCAATCACCACATCTACCCCAGCCGCCTTGGCCTCCTGCGCCGCCTTCAGCATCGCGCAGCTTTTTCCGGCGCCGGAAAAATAGCTTGCAAAAATCGTCAGCTTTCCTTGTTTTTTGGCCTGATCTCCCATGTGTTTCTCGGCAGCCATTGCAGTCCCCCCTTCCAGCGGAATTATTATAGCATACTGCTACGCTCCCTGTCCGCAAAGCTTCTGCACGAATTCCAGAATAAAGGGCCGGCGGTCCTGATTGTTCCAGGCAACAAATTGGCTTTGCATGGCCGGATGAATGGGCGTGATTTTCACGCCGTCCTCATTGATAAACGGCTGAGCCGGAAGCATGACCTGCCTTTGCCGCACCGCTTTGTTCCGCTCTGCTTTGGAATACAGGATGACAATATCTACATCCCCTGCGCCCAGAGCATGCAGCAGTTCCGGCTCCTCCCCCATGGAAAGGGTACAATGCAAATTTGGGTGTTCCCGCTTCATGTCCTTCAGCACCTGAGACCCCGCCTGCATCGCCCAGGGGTTTGCCGCCGCAATGTTCAGGTCACCTTGCTCCTCCCACTGATCATATGCTGCATCACTGTCTGCCTGGTTCTGATCCAGAAAGTCTCCCAGCTTGGAAACCGCGTAGTAGCAAAATGCCGCAACTGCCAAAAATCCTCCAAGCAAAACGAGTCCTTCCACAAATGCTTTCATGGATGCCACTTCCTCTCCCAATACGGGCAGCTGTTATATGTGAAAACATTTTTGAATATCGCGCTGTGTTCCCAAAACCAGAACGGTACTGTGCTCGGGCAAGAAGGTATCGGGCTTAATCACCGTCATAGCAAACTTTCCGTTCTGCTTTACCGCCATAATATTTACATTGTATCGTCTTCTTACATCCAGCTGTCCAATGGTCTTCCCTACCCAGCTGCTTGGAACTTCGATTTCAAAGATGGCGTGGTCATCTCCCAGGGCGATATAATCGTAAATATGATCGGAGCTATAACGGATCGCGGTCCAAATGGCCATCTGCTTTTCCGGATAGACCACTTCATCGGCACCATTGCGCAGCAAAAATTTTGCCTGCACATCCCGCTCTGCCCGTGCAATCACTTTTTTGGCGCCTAACTCCTTTAAGAGGCAGGCTGTTTCCAGGGAACTTTGAAAGTTATCTCCAATCGCCACAATACACAGGTCAAAATTTCTGACGCCTATGGCAGTAAGAAACTCCTCACTGGTGCTGTCTCCAATCTGGGCATTGGTGACGAAAGGAAGGACCGCATCGACTCTGGCTTCATCCTTATCTACCACCATGACCTGGTGATTTAATTCGTTCAGTTTCATCGCAATATGGCGTCCAAAGCGGCCTAAACCAATCAATAAAATTGTTTTCATAACTCCTCCGTTACACCGTTATCCTACGGTAATTCGTTCCTGGGGAAGTCTGGCGCTGTTGCCTTGTACATGAGACAGGGCTGCAAAAATCAAGGTCAGACCTCCCACGCGTCCAAAAAACATAAGTGCGATCAGAAGCAGATGGGAAATGCTGCTGAGCTGCGGGGTGATACCCAGGGAAAGTCCCACGGTGCCAATTGCCGATGCCGTCTCAAACAAACAGGTGAGAACAGGCAGGTTTTCCACTCGGCTGATGACCAGTCCAGCCGTTAAAAACAGCACTAAGTACATGATCAAAATGGTCGAGGCCTGGGATACCACTTCGTTTGATAACCGGCGGTTAAAAAAGCTTGGATGCTCCCTGCGCCGGAACACCGCCAGGGTGTTGGCCAGCAGGACCGCCAATGTAGTTGTTTTCATACCGCCTGCGGTGGAACCGGGAGAGCCGCCAATCAACATGAGTATGATAATAACGAACTGTCCGGTCTCGCTCAGGGCTGTTAAATCTGCGGTATTAAACCCAGCGGTCCTTGGTGTAACAGCCTGAAAGAAGGATAACAGGACCCGCTCCCCCATTGGCGCCTGGGTGAATTCAAACAGGAAAAAATAGATGGTGGGAATCAGAATCAAAGCGCCTGTCACCGTAAGAATAACTTTGCTCTGCATGCGATACTTTTGAAAATGCAAGCCGTTTGTCCGGATATCTTCCCAGGTCAAAAAGCCAATGCCGCCAATGGCGATGAGCAGTGCGATCACAATGGAGATCACAGGATTATCTGCATAATCCGTCAAGGAAGAAAAGGGGGCTTTTACCCCCATTAAATCAAAGCCTGCATTGCAAAAGGCGGAAATGGAATGAAAGAGCGAATACCACGCGCCCTTTAAAAGTCCAAACTCACGAAAAAACACCGGGAAGAGCAGCACTGCGCCGAACAGCTCCACCGCCAGGGCCGTTTTTAGAATAAATCCGGTCCGCCGTACGATTCCCCCCACGTTTGGCGCCGCAATTGCTTCCTGCATGGTGCTGCGCTGCATCAGTCCGATCTTTCTGCCCGAGAGAATCGCGAACGCACCCGCCACCGTAATCACGCCCAGGCCGCCAATCTGGATCAGCAGAATAATGACGGACTGCCCGAAATTGGACCAATAGGTGGCGGTATCATGGATCACCAAGCCGGTCACGCAAACGGCAGACGTTGAAGTGAACAGCGCATCTAAAAAGGGGGTACATTCCCCCGTTTTTGTTGATACAGGCAGCATGAGAAGAAAACTTCCCATGAAAATAACCAGCAGAAACCCAAATATAATAATCCGGAACGGGGACTTATTGTTTTTATGTAAAAGCCGCCACATAAGCCTCCACCTCTTAATACACCTTTATCTCATCTTTATACTCTTATTATCTACACATCGTCTAAAGGAGGTATTAACGTATGAAGGCATATATTAAGACGGCATTAAGACGCCGCCTTTGTCTGAAATATTCATATTTTGATAAAATCCCTCCCTGTACACGCGTCATAGCAAAACAACGAGGATTGTACAGGTTTATGTGGTTGGTAATATGACAGAAAGAAAAAACGTACCGGACAGAAATCGCTTTCTATCTGGTACGCTTGCATTCTTTTTTCTCTCAGTTAAAACAGTTAAAATAATCCACAGGGTTTAAAAACAAAAAATCCTCGAAAACCGAAGTTCTCGAGGATTTTTGGAGCTGCTAGGCAGATTCGAACTGCCGACCTCATCCTTACCAACGCAAAAATTTAAATTTTTCTAATCTTTTGCGTAGTTTATAGGCATTTCTATTCCGAGCAAATTGCTTTTCGGCACTTTTTAGACGCAGGATTTCCGGTTGTTCCAACTGTATCTGTGGCTGGTTGTGTGGTCAAAGAAACTTGAGCAATAAAAGTTCAGCCATGTTAGTTCCTTAAAACGAGCGTTCAAAACAAAATATGGACTACATCAACTCAGGGAGCAATATGAACTCTGAGTTTTATTTTTACGGAGCACCTAACCAAAGACAATTTTAGTACACTGTTATCAAAGAGAACAGGGAATCAAACTTTTATTTGCAAGTGAGTTACCTGTTTGTCTCTAGTTTTTTCCTCACCGCTAAATCTAATTCATCTGTAATCGCCAGAGCTTGTAGAGATCAAAAGTCATTTAAATAGGCATGTTGTTGTCTGTCACTTTTGTCCTTCAATCGCTGTCTTCAGTCGGTCAAACTCAATTTTTCTTTCCGTCTGCTCCAACTGCAGAAATGCCAACAAACACATCTGGTATGTCTCATCATACCAATGCTCTAATTCCTCTTGTTTCATCTGGACTATAAACGGCTTGTATTTTGCAGAATCAGCCGGATCAACATTATTGTGCCGAATGTTGAGATTGTTAAATAAATAAAACAAATCGCTTTCCAGCGTTTTATCCGCTTTCTTTAAACTACTGCGTTTCGGCTCCAATAGGGATGCAAGCTGAACCAAGGCACTCTTTTTTGCTTCCAGTTGTCCTTTCATGGAGTAATGATTATAGGAAATAATGCGGTAAGACAACTCCTTGGGGATCAGGTCACTTTCCGCCACAGCAATTGCAGCAGGAGACTTCTCAACAAAAATCGTAAATCCATTCTGTGTCGCCTGCATATACCCGATTCTTTCAATTACTTGACCGATTTGCTGAAGATAAAATTGTACATTTATGCGCTGCGGTCGCGGGTTTCCATAGCCGTAAGGAAAATTCAGTGGAATATACTGGTAAGCTATGAGTAAATTTTCCATATACTCGCATAGTAAGATCAACTCATCAATTTTGAAATTAGTGGGTTCTTTTTCAAAATGAAAGTCATTCAGCTCATTAAACTCCTCTAAAGAGAGACAGGTCCCACGAAACGGGAAGCTGAGGAAGCATTCACTGAGTTCGTCATACGCAGAAACCCTATTGGAATTCGACACCACGATGGTTCGGTCAAACAGCATTCCATATAGCTTCTTATATTCTTGTTTTGGATCAATTTTTGCCTCTTGCAATATCTGCGCAAAGTTTCGCCGCATCCTATCTCACCTCATTCCACTCTGGCCTGTCCATTCATCAACATGGGCAGGAGCCAGTCTCGGAGTTTTGTTAGTTCGCGGATTTCTTCCTCACACTTCTCTATTTTAGTTTCAATTGGCTTTACTCTTTCTTCAAACCCAAGTAAAGTTTCATTGGCTGGAATAACAACAGCCATATCAAAAAGAATATCTTTAGTAATTGATCCAAACGTTGTTCCATTTCCATTCATAACATCAAATATCCGCTGGAACCCGGATAATGTATAGAACAAGTGCATCTGAGAACCCAATTTGCTGCTAAGTGCCGCTAAACCTCTCCCTATACAGCAATTCTCCATAGCAAAATTCAAGTCACCAACGGGAGCTCTGACACTCAATAGTATATCTCCCTTTTGTGCAAAACGAGTTGGTGTGGTTGTATACATTCTGGGTGTTGGAAAACGCAGGCCAAAATCCGTACGTCCCTGATAAAAAACTAGTCCTTTTCCAGTATCATTATACGATTCCCCAGCAGGGGATTGTCCCATTGTAATATTTGAAATGTCGCTCAATTTTCCAACGTTCCACCCCTTAGGAATCTCACGCTTGAGTTGGGCATTCCAGACCATTTCACCGCCGGAGGTGCGGTAGGGACGGCCGTTTTCATCCGGAAAATCAAACTGCACAAACCAATAGTCATAGAGGGTTTTTGCCATGGCTTCTAACTCCACACAAATTTGAGAGTTAATTTCTATCTTTTCTTCCAGCACTGACAAAATACTTTCTATCTGGTTTTGCACAAAGATATCGGGAAGAATTACCATAATATCTTTTAAAATGTCTACATTTAATGAGGCCATAGTCGAGCCTACAGCAGATGAATTTATCTGCTTTTTAACATGGGCCAATTTGAGATAGTGGGAAAGATAATGCGGATTAATATTCTCTCTGCATCTTATGCGAATACAATCTGAACCTTGAACCCATCCAGAATACCTTTCATCAATATAAGCATGGCGATCTACAGAACCTTTTCGCCCAAAAACAATATCAGAAGTTTTTAGTATATGTGCGCGGAGACGTTTTTTCGTTTCCTCTGATACAAACTCAAGATCTTGCTCAATGATATTTCCGTATCCAATATTTCGCACATTTATAACGGGTACACCAGCGGAAACATATTCACTTGCACTAAACTGCGTTCCAAAAGGGCCGGTCTGAAAGTCCGCAATTTCTCCAAGTTTGACCTTATTCATACTTCACCCGCTCCAACTGCCGCTTGATCTCCTCCTCCAGGCGGCGGCTCTCAGCAAACAGGCCGTCCAGCCGGGTGGTGAAACCGTTCATTTTCTCCGCAAATTCTTCCGGTGTCAGCTCCACATACTCAATCTTTACTTCAAAGTACTGGCCGGCGGAGAAAGACAGCTTTTTCTGTTTGATGTCCTCATAGGATACCGCCACGCAGAAATCGTCTACTGGCTCTCCAGCGTTAAAGGTATCAATAATCTTGGTAATCTCTTCCTCGCTGAGGACGGTCTTCTGGTTCTTTCCGTCCACCTTTTCTTTGGTTCCCAGTTTAGAGGCATCCATCAGCACCACTTTTCCGTCCCGGTTATCCTTGTCCAAAAACAGGATAGAAACATTGGTACCGGTAGTGGCAAAGATATTGGAGGGCATGGAAACGACACCCCGGAGCATTTGGTGATTCACCAAATACTCCCGGATTTTTTTCGGGATGCCGGAACCTGCCGTCAGAAAGCCGGTGGGAACCACCACTGCCGCTTTGCCGTGGTCGTTAAGAGAATAGATAATGTGCTGCAGGAACATCAGATAGATGGCCATGCTGCTCTTATCCTTGTTTGGTACATTGGGTACACCGGCAAAGAACCGCTCCTTATATGCCTCGCCAGCCAGTTTTTCCCGGTTGTCACTAAAATCCATGTTGAATGGCGGATTACTGACGATATAGTCAAATCTGGCCAGGCCATTTTTCTGGGCATTCAGATGGCGGGGCGCAACCAGTGTATCGTCATGGACCACATTTCCCAAGGAATGCACCAGGTTATTTAGGATCAGGTTCAGCCGCAGAAACTCGTTGGACTTGGACGAAATATCCTGGGTGTAGATGGTGCAGTTATCCTCTCCGATCTGATGAGCAAGCGCCAGCACCAGGGTGCCGGAACCGGCCGCCGGGTCATAGACCGTCACATTCTGAACCCCACTCTGGACCATAATGCGGGCAATGATGGTGGCAATGGTATGGGGCGTGTAGTATTCAGCGTACTTGCCAAAATCCTTGTTATAGTCTTTGATCAGATACTCAAAAATCTGGGCAAAGAAATCGTAGTTCTGCTCATACACCTCGGCAAAACTGAATTCCACCAACTTGTTAATAATGGCGCGGCAGAACAGAGGCTTTTTGGCGCTCTCGATCACGTACTGGGAGATAGGATCAAAGAGCTTGATCTTCTCCTCCCCGCCGGTCTGAACAGAAAAGACATCCAGGTTATAGTTGGAGATGTCCACCAGAGTGTCATCAAACAGTTCGTGGAATGGATAGGGCGTACCGTCCTGCTTTTTCATGGTGTCATCATTCTGGTGGTTAAAGAGGTAGGAGATGTAGTGCGTCTTCTTCAGGCAGGCCGTATCACCGCCCAGCATGGCCAGCAGCATCTCATACTGGTCGTCTGGCATGGTCTCCAACGCAGCCTCCAGGTTCTTCTCCTTCGCCAAGGAGGGCTCTGCTTTCCGAACCTGATAGAAAAATTTGTCGTTAAGGTATTTATACAGAAACACCTGTGTGATGATCTTGTACTCGCCGGGAGAACCACCGAGGCCAAAATTGGCGCAGATGGTTTTCAGATCGTCGATCATCCGCTTGGTGCGAATGGTAAGGGACTCGATTTGCATTAAGATATCCATGTCCTTTCTGCGAAGTATTCTCCAGAGATACAGGTATCAATAAAATTTACCTGTGCCATGGAGGGCTGTACTCCGTTATTGCGGCACGATTGAATGATGGTAGGCATAATCTCACGGGTAAAATAGGCATGATTGTCCATAATGCGCTGGTTCTTCAGCACCTTCTGGTCCACAGCCGTCTTCACTCCCATGAGGATATCGAAGATGACAGGATCACTGCCGATGGGCGGAGGACTTGCTTTTATGCGCTTGTGTGTACGCATATATTTGGCGTCGCCGCCGTATTTGGCGCAGAGCATCTGATCCCGCAGATTCTGCTGAGCCGCTGCTCTGCGGATGCGCTCCAAATCCTGAATCTGCTGCTGCATTTCGTCAGCCGTCAGTTCCTCGATATTTTTCTTCTTAAAAATCCGCTTCAATTCCTCCAGAAGCGTAATATATTCCGGGTCCTTTGGATCAAGGCTGCGCTCCAGTTCCCGCCGTGTTTTTTCCAAGGTGTCCTGATACTGATCGGCTATGACCATCTCACTCTCCGAAACTTTTCGGAAGGTAAACTCGATCTGATCCAAAGCAATATTCAGGATCCCTGACATGTCCTCACTGTCCTGCAATTTTTCCTTGAGGTTCACCAGGTTGATCCGGTTGTTGACCTCGCTGAGCAGGGCATGGAGGTTGTCCATGGTAAACCGCTGAGCCAGCTCGTCATAACCAAACAACTGCATGATGTTGAACAGTTCCTTGCAGGTCTCCAACGCCCTGCGCAGGTCATACAGTTCCTGTTTATCGTCCAGCGCCGTGATCTGCTGCGAGAATAGTTCTGCGTTATCTGTGGCGTAGAGGAACAGCTTCTGCTGGGCTGCCCGCAGTTCCTGCTCCACTTCCTCCTGGGATTTGAAAATATTGCTGTACCGCTCAAATTCGTCCCCCAGTTCCGCCTGCAGTTCCTTAAAATACGCCTGGTTGGTCTTGTCGAACTCAGCACGAATGTCGGCAAAATCTACTACATAGCCATATCGGAACGCCTTGTATGGGCGATTCACGCGCGTCAACGTCTGAAGCAGATTATGCTCCTTGATCACACGGCCCAAATACTGCTTTTTCAATCGGGGCGCATCAAAACCGGTCAGGAGCATATTGTAAACGACCAGCAGATCAATTTTCCCTTTTTTGAAATCGTCTGTATATCTGCGCCGTGTCTCCTTATCCTCCACATCGTGGAGAATCAAGATGTGGCTAACCTGGGAATATCGGTTCAGTTCCTGATCAACCATCCGAGCCTGATCAGAAGAATCACAGACAATCATGCCGCCAATGGTGGAATCACCCAGCGCGACGCAGCTGTGTTGGAAATCATCCACAATATAGTCTACCAGCGCTGCCACATACTTTGGGTGCGCATAGACATCTTTCTTGCTCAATGACCCTTTCCGAGCTTCCAATTCCTCCAAAACTGCGTTGAGTTTTGCCCGGTATTCGGTCTTGATTCCCTCCCGAATCAGTTTCAGCGTATATCCGTCGGCAATGGAGCGGTTATAGTAATACTTGTGGATATACTCTCCAAAAACGTCCTTGGTGTTATACCCATCACCAATCAGCGGCGTACCAGTCAGGGCAATCATGACTGCTTCCCGGTCAGAGGACATCAGGTTTGCCAAAAAGGAACCTTTTGGATTATAACTCCGATGGGCTTCATCCAGAAAATAGATCCGCTGTACATTCACATCGTAGTCTGCCTTGCGAACGATAGACTCTGCGGAAAACTTCTGTATATTCACCACAGTAATGGTGTCCTCACCTGTATTGTTGGCCGTTCCAATGGTTCGGATATTTTGAATGAACTCCTCTTTGGAATTCACCTTTTCCACATGGAGCCCGCGAGCAACAAATTCTTCTCCTGCCTGGGTCAGCAGGTCTAAGCGATCAACGATAAAATAGAACTTCGCAATCTTTCCCTGCCGCTGATAGTAGTCTCGCAGATACCGCACATTATGGAAAGCCAAGGCGGTCTTCCCGCTCCCCTGGGTGTGCCAAATGATACCATGTTTAATTCCCGCATTCAGTTTCTTTTCAATGGCAAGCGTCGCGAAAAACTGTGGGTACCGCATGATATGTTTTTGTAGGGTCTTAATGCCGTCCTTATCGGTACGCTCCACATAAGCAAAGCCATATTTCAGAAGCTTCAAAAAACGGCTCGGCAAAAACAGAGAGGTCAAAATTCGATTGGTCGGCGATAATTCATTCAGATTGGTCTGGTATTCTTTGGTGCTTCGGATAGACGCAAGGTTATTGTCCCGAAGAATTAATTCCTCAGTTTCTTCCTGCAAAGCAGGAAGTATTGTCTGTATTTGTGGATCTTCTTCTCGGAAACGGTTGAAAAATAATTTGTCATAGCTGCTGGAGGCATAAAAAGCCCCTGTGATAGGTTCAACCTCGGTATCGTCATACTCCATATTGTTGGAGAACACCATAACCTGTGTGATATTCACGAAACGTCGGAATACCTTTTTCTTAAATCGGATATTGATCCGCTTATGCTCTGCAATAATCCCGTCTCGGTTATTTGGCTTCTTGACTTCAATAAAAGCCAAGGGCAAACCATTAATCAGAAGCGTAATATCCGGTCGGAATTCGTCATCCCCATTCTGATATGGAAGCTCCGTAACAACATGATATGTATTACGGGACATATCGTCTAAGTCAATTAAGCGCAGGCCATCCATACCATCTAAGAGGATCTTATAGAAAGCTCGACCCAAATCGTCGTTGGATAATTTGATAGTCAGTTCCGCTACTAAGCGGTCAATCTCTGCGGCTGACAGATTCCTTCCGTTAAGCTGATTGACGGCATTTTGGAATAACGACCTGAAAATATTAGTGTCCTGACAGACCTCGTCCTTACACTGTTTCAGTGGAAGATAGGTATATCCCAATCGAGTCAGATGTGCAATCGCGGGGATCTTAACGCGGGAATTTTCATTGTGAATCATGTCAGTCACCTCACTCTCAGAACTATCGTCATTATATCAAGTATTTTCTTTCTCGACAATCTAAAGCTCCTGTAAGCGCAATACTATTTGATATGACAACGGAAAATTGTAATTACATTGAAAGTGAATGCCACCAATTTCTAAAATAGATATTGACATAGAACGGACGTTCTGTTAGTATCAAAGTATAAATTCATACTTGTAACCATGCTGCACCGAGCCACGGGTCCTAAGACATTGTCTTTGAGTCACCAAATTGCCGGGCGCATGAGAAGAACACGAAACCATGCAGTCTCCTGCTGGTCACCGTGTTGTTCTCGTGCGCCCGGTTTTTCTTTTTCCCCAGCTAACTATACTCTAAAAATTTTCAAAAACAGGTTATTAAACAGCCTTCTTCCACCCCTATACAATTCGAAGTCATATCACGCCTGCAGTTCTCTGATCAAAAATCAGCAAGACAGAAAACAGAAGAAAGACATAGGAGGTACACATGCAAGAATCAGATTTCAAAAGCTACGATGAACTTCCACTGTTTCTCAATGCAAAAACAGTGGCAAAGGTGCTGGGCGTGTCACCGTCCAGCGGGTACGAGCTCATGCACGAGCCGGGCTTCCCGGTGCTGCGGGTGGGCAACCGCATGGTGGTGCCCAAGGAACAATTCATTCAATGGGTCACAGAACACACAGAAGGAGGAGAATGCAAATGAATATGTTTTCCAATCAGCGTAATCCGGAACGATGTCGTTTCTCACTCCCCAATGATGTTTGGAAATGGGATCTCAAACCACAGGGATTTGCTATCCTCGCCTATCTCTGCTATCTGCATATCCACTGCAAAAAAGATGGCCTACCCAGTGCGGATGAAATCGCATCCCGTCTGCACATGAGCGCAGACATGGCTGCAGAACAACTCTCTGAACTCAACCATCGCCGACTACTGGATCAACACATGGTTCCTGTATTCAAAAACACCGGCAAGAATTTTTTCTCTCTACCCAATGAACTCTTCTTCCTGAACATTGGTCACGGTGCCATCACGGTCTACGCCTACCTGCTCTACTGCGAGGACCGCCGCACGCATCAGTGCCATCCCAGCTACCGCACGATTGCCGCAGCGGTGCATCTTACCGTGTCCACTGTGGTGAAGCACATCGCGAAGTTAGCGGACAAGCAGTTCATCGCGGTTGAAAACACAGCCTATATTGACAAGCATGGCATGAAGTGGAACGGCAACAATCAGTACACCATCCTGCCGATCCAGGCGGCAATGGATCATTGCTACCAGCAGCAGATGCTTCGCTTGGAGGAACGGAAGAATTGGCAGCAGGTACAGGCACTCTTAGCACAGAACACAGAGAGCGCCCCATGTGCCCCGCTGTAAGGCGCTGTGTGCCCTTCTTCGGGGCAGGGGAAGTCCCTGCCCCACCAAGGGCTTTCGAGGCAGATTTGGGCCGATTTCGATAGCTCTGCGGAGGACGAAAAAAAGCAGGCAGAAAGAGCCGGGGTCGTAAACGCCCCCTGCTCGGCCACAACTGCCCGCAGTGCGGGCAGTTTCAGCGCCTGCAGGGCGGGGTCGTAAAAGGCAAAATTTCGGTCTCCCGGGGTCGTGATTCCCTGTATCCTTAGTGCCGCGGGATTTGATCCGGGGTTACAGCAGATACCCCCCCTCAAAATCTGCGTCGCAAAACAAAGATAACAGCCCCTCCAAAATAATACGCTGTTATCAAAGAAAGCCCGCCACTAAAAAAGATACAATCCTAGATGATAATTTTCTCTTAACTCTGCTCTTTACCTCTGGCTATTCTCTCCGTAATTCGGTATTGTGTGTTGCTGCAAAGGAGGCGGTACACATGAACGACTACATGAGAGCACTGCACCAACGGTTCTACCGTGAACCGGACTTCAGTGATTTGGAAGAAGATATTGAGAACACCCGTCAGGAGATACGTGACTATCTGGACAAGTTTCAGCGTCGCAAACTGATGCATCTGGTAGATACACAAAACCTGTTGCGGGAAGAAACCTCACTGGCCAGCTTCACCTCCGGATTCAAACTGGCTTGGGGATTAAGCAAAGAACTGGAGGCGGACGGCCTGTACTCTTTTGATGAAGAGGAGACAGACCGGATCTGCCGCCAAATGAGAAAGGAGGATTGATCCTATGAGTAAGCGCAGGCCATCCGGTGACGGCATGGTGCGCAAGCGGGAAGATGGCCGCTGGGAAGGCCGTATCGTCGTCGGCCACAAGGAAAACGGTGATCCCATCTTTCGCTATATCTACGCCAGCACGCAAAAAGAGTTGACCGCTAGACTTCGGCAGAATATCAACGCCTACCAGGGTGTGGACCTGACCGAAGAAAGTAAGATGACACTCTCGGAATGGCTGGATCGCTGGCTGGAGCAGATGGCCTCTGTCCTCCGTCCCAGCACCCTGGAGCACTACCGCAATGATCTGGAGCATCATGTCAAACCTTACCTTGGACAAAAGAGACTCACGCAAATCACAGCAGCCGATCTGCGGAAACTCTATGACACCCTAAAAAAGCGAGGCAGGTTACATCCCCGTCCCAGCCAGAACCGTGGACTATCTACTACCACGGTCCACGGCATCCACACCACCCTCCACCATGCGCTGAAATCCGCCGTAGACCAGCGGCTGCTGCCGTACAATCCTGCTGACCATGTGGCACCGCCCAAGGTGGCACACAAATCCATGAGCATCCTGAACGATGAGCAGATGGATACCTTCCTGTCAGCAGTGGAACAAGACCCGATCTGGCACGACTTCTTCTACACGGAACTTACCACCGGTCTGCGCCTGGGTGAGATCTGCGGACTCATGTGGTCTGACTTCGATGAGCGAAAGGGCTCTTTGCGTGTCAGCCGCACGCTCCACAAGGAAAAAGGCGGACGGTTGGTAGTGGGTGATCCCAAGACCTGCGCTGGCACACGAACCATCGTGCTGCCGTCCAGCACAGTGGAACTGCTACGGCTACGCAAAAAGACGTCCTACTCCCCCTGGATCTTTCATAATCCGCTGCAGCCGGAAGCTCCTATGATTCCTGCCGCCGCATACCGCCAGCTGAAAAAGATCCTGGAGGAGAATTCTCTGCCTAACCTTCGGTTTCATGATCTGCGGCATACCTTCGCCACCCACGCACTGGCCAATGGCGTAGATGCCAAAACGCTGTCCGGTATCCTGGGCCATACAAAAGCCAGCTTCACCGTGGACACCTACACCCACACCACAAATAATATGCACCGGAAAGCCGCGGAGATCGTGGGCGGCTTCCTGACCGACTATCTAGGAGAGGAGATGGCCCCATGGCAAAGCGCGGAAAACGCGGAGACGGCAGCGTCCACCTGAGGAAGGACGGACGCTGGGAGGGCCGATATGTAGTCGGCCGCGATGAAAAGGGCTTCTCAATCACCAAGAACGTTTTGGCAAAAACCAAAGCGGAGTGTGCGGCAAAGCTGGAACAGCTGCGGGAAAGTCTCCAGGAGCCGGTGCCCAATCAACCAAAGCCAGGGATTCTGCTTGGTGACTGGTTGAATGTCTGGTACCAGGGATATAAGAAAGTCAATCTCCGTCCCAACACCCAAATGTCCTACGAGCGCCGGATCTATCAGCATATCATCCCTGCTCTCGGAGACATCCAGCTGGACAAACTGACCACAGGGGATATCCAGAAGTTCTATGCAAACCTCAAAACAGGCGGCAGACTGCTGCGGACAGAACTCTACGGCGAAGGTTTGTCCGACCAGACCGTTCGGGGCATCCATACCACCCTCCACGCAGCGCTGAACAAAGCAGTAGAAGAAAAGCTGATTTTCCGCAATCCCTCCGATGGGTGCAAACTGCCATCTGCAAAACCCAGAGAAATGCAAGTGCTAACGCCGGAGGAAATCCAGCGGCTGCTGATTCAGGCGAGAGAAGATGACTGCTACGAACTGCTTCTACTGGAGTTGTCCACGGGCCTGCGCCGGGGCGAGATCTGCGCCCTGAAATGGGACGACTTAAACTTCAAAACAGGAGCCCTGAAGGTAGAGCGGCAGGTGCATCGGGTCAAGGGAGAGCTGGTGGTATCGCAGCCTAAGACAAAAGCCTCCAACCGGAGTGTGGTCCTTCCCGCCCCGGTTCTAACCGTCCTCAAGAGCTATAAGAAAACCGTTCATTCTCAATGGATGTTTCCCTCTCCGGTAAAAGAGGACTCCCCACAAGATCCGACAGCGGTGCGAAAAAAATTGTCCATCATTTTGGAAAGAGCAGACTGTAAGCACATTCGATTTCATGACCTGCGCCACACATTCGCCACCGCCTCCCTAGAACACGGCATGGATGTAAAGACTCTCTCTACCATCATCGGTCATGTGTCCAGCAGCACCACGCTGAACATTTACACCCATGTGACAGACGAGATGCAGCGGACAGCGGCTGCAAAGATCGACCTGGGGATTGGGAGGAAACCGCCAAAGGCAGAAACGGAAGTTGCTCCCCGAAAACCTGCTCCCAGCACCTTTCAGCCACACAAGGGGAAGCGCCGCAAACCAGGCACCGGCTGTATCAGCCAGATCAACGATCATCTCTGGGAAGGCCGCTACTCCCCCATCTGGCCGGACGGTAAAAAACACGCCCGCAATGTCTATGCAAAGACCAGAGAAGAATGCGAGCGGCTGTTGACCGAACTCATTGAGCAGATGAAGGTAGAGATCGCCGCGGAAAAAGAACGTCTGCGGCAGAAAGAAAAGACGGACTAAAAACAACGGGTCTCCAAAGGCAAAACACCTTCGGAGACCCATTTTTCTCTGTCTGTGGCTTGTTGTGTGGTCAAATAAAAAAGCAAAAACTTAAACACCATGAAAAAGTCAGAAAAACAAAAGAAAAACCACTTAAACCCAAAGATTTAAGTGGTTTTCATGGAGCTGCTAGGCAGATTCGAACTGCCGACCTCATCCTTACCAAGGATGCGCTCTACCGACTGAGCTATAGCAGCATGGCTGTTCCCAAATGGGAACTATTTCGAACAGGCCAAACCTGGGATTTCCAAGGCGTCCCGGATATTTCCGGGGGCTATTCAAACA
>OGEZ01000606.1_pt1 | contig 28181 bp, 27 predicted proteins | sample 1570831 | NCBI WGS metagenome assembly OGEZ01 (sample SAMEA2582059, study PRJEB24529) | metagenome | biome: Human gut stool | place: China | collected 2011
CCCTGCCGCAAGGCTTTGAAGGACGCCGGTCTGTCGACGTCCGATATTACCGACGTGATCCTCGTGGGTGGCCAGAGCCGTATGCCGCGCGTTCAGGAAGTGGTGCGCGAATTCTTCGGCAAGGAACCCCGCAAGGACGTCAACCCGGACGAAGCCGTGGCTATCGGTGCCGCCATTCAGGGACAGGTGCTCTCGGGCGGCCGCAAGGACGTGCTGCTGCTCGACGTTACCCCGCTGACGCTGGGCATTGAAACCCTGGGCGGCGTGATGACTGCGATGATCAAGCGCAACACCACGATTCCGACCAAGCACTCGCAGGTGTTCTCGACGGCGGAAGACAATCAGCCGGCTGTGACCATCAAGGTCTATCAGGGCGAACACGAAATGGCGGCTTCCAACAAGTTGCTCGGTGAGTTCAACCTCGAAGGTATTCCGCCCTCTCCGCGTGGTCTGCCGCAGATTGAAGTGACGTTCGATATCGACGCCAACGGCATCCTGCACGTGACCGCCAAGGACAAGGCCACCGGCAAGGAAAACAAGATCACGATCAAGGCAAGCTCGGGCTTGTCCGAAGAAGAGATCAAGAGCATGGTTGCCGCTGCCGAAGCCAACAAGGAAGAGGATCACCGCCGCTTCGAGCTGGCTCAGGCCCGCAACATGGCTGACGCTTCGATCGCTCAGGTTCAGAAGACCCTGAAGGATCTCGGCGACAAGGTCGAAAGCGCTGATCGCGCTGCCTGCGAAAACGCCATCAAGGATGTGGAAGAACGCATCAAGGGCGAAGACAAGGCTGCGATTGAAAAGAGCGTGGAAGCGCTGATGGCCGCCGCTCAGAAGATCGGCGAAAAGCTCAACCAGCAGGCTGCTCAGGCTCAGCAGGCTCAGGCAGGCGCCCAGCAGCAGGCGGGCGGTGCCGGTCAGCAGCAGGCCAACAAGGGCGATGACGACGTGGTCGATGCCGACTACACTGAAGTCAAGCACTGATTTGGCTCAAGAGCAAAACCCGAGCCCGGCGCGGCGTCCGAACTTTAGGGATGCCGAGTCGGCCGTATGAGACACGGGGCCGGGCCGCCATTTGGCGATTCGGCCCTTGGCATGTTTTTTGGTAACGATTGACACACTATGGCTGACCAGGATTATTACGAGGTACTGGGAGTCTCGCGCGACGCAAGTGACGACGAGATCAAAAAGGCGTATCGACGCCTGGCGATGAAGTACCATCCCGATCGCAACAACGGCGACAAAGCGGCTGAGGAAAAGTTCAAGCAAGTGGGCGAGGCCTACTCGATTCTGAGCGATCCCCAAAAGCGCGCAGCCTATGACCGCTACGGCAAGGCAGGGGTTGATCCGAGTGCGGCCGGTGCGGGCGGTTTCGGAGGTTTCGGCGGCTTCGGTCAGGGCCAGGGCGGTTTCGGCGACTTCAGCGACATCTTCTCAGAGATTTTCGGAGGCGGTGCGGGAGGCGGTCGTCGCGGCGGTCCCAAGGTGTTCCGCGGTGCCGATGTGAGTTATTCGCTGGAAATCACGCTTGAAGAAGCGGTGGCGGGTGCCAAGACCGACATCCGTGTGCCGGTTTGGGAAGAGTGTGAAACCTGTCACGGCTCCGGCTGCAAGTCGGGGACTTCGAAGAAGACCTGCCCGCATTGCGGCGGCAGCGGCATGATCAACATCAACCGCGGCTTCCTGCAGGTGCAACAGACCTGTCCGTATTGCCACGGCACGGGTGAAATCATTGCCGATCCGTGTCCGGATTGCCAGGGACGCGGTCGTAACCGCAAGACGAAGACGCTGGAAATCAACATTCCGGCGGGCATCAACGACGGCCAGCGCATCCGCATTCAGGGCAAGGGCGAACCCGGTCCCAACGGCGGTCCCTGCGGCGATTTGTTTGTGCAGGTGTTCATCAAGCAGCACGAAATTTTCCAGCGCGACGGCGACGATTTGCATGCCGATTTGCCGCTGAGCTTTGCGACGGCCGCTTTGGGCGGCGAAGTGAGCGTGCCGACGATGGGAACTGAAGCGCGTATCACGATTCCGGAAGGCACGCAAACGGGCAAGATTTTCCGTCTGCGCGGAAAAGGTGTGCCGCATCTGCACGGCGGCGGCAACGGCGATCTGTACGTACACGCTTTCGTTGAGACTCCGGTCAATCTCACGAGCAAGCAAAAGAAGATGCTCAAAGAGTTTGACGAGTCGATCAAGGAAGGCGGCACCAAGCATTCGCCTCAGAGCACGAGCTTTTTGGACAAGATGAAGAAATTCTTCTCTTAATGGACACGACTGATGGCGCTTTGCGCTACAGTGGTAGCAGAGAAAACCCCGAATACACAACAAGGAGATATTCCAATGACAAATAAGTTTGCAGGCACCCAGACTGAAAAGAACCTTTGGGCTGCCTTTGCCGGCGAGTCTCAGGCCCGCAACAAGTACGATTACTTTGCTGGCGTGGCTCGCAAGGAAGGCTATCAGCAGATCGCCGAGCTCTTTGACGAAACGGCCGCCAACGAACGCCAGCACGCCAAGATCTGGTTTAAGCACCTGCAGGGCATCGGCAACACGGCCGAAAACCTCAAGGCTGCTGCCAGCGGTGAAAACTACGAATGGACGGATATGTACGAAGGCTTCGCGAAGACGGCCGAAGCCGAAGGCTTTGCCGAACTCGCGGCACAGTTCCGTGCCGTCGGCGCCATTGAAAAGGCGCATGAAGAACGCTTCCTGAAGCTTCTCAACAACGTTGAGATGAAGCAGGTCTTCGAAAAGAGCGAAGAAGTGATGTGGCAGTGCCGCGAATGCGGTCACTTGGTGATCGGCAAGAAGGCTCCTGAAGTGTGTCCCGTTTGCGCACATCCGCAGAGCTTCCAGCAGATTCGCGCCGAAAACTATTGATGCACGCCGCGCGAACAGCGCAACTTCAGTAGAATCCGCAGGCCTCCCGCCGCAACAGTGTAGCTTCCAGCTGACGCGGTAAGGGAGGCTTCTTTTTGCGGGCCAAAATGAAAAAAAAGGAGATTTCTTGCGAAATCTCCTTTTTGAAAGATGGTCGGGGTGAGAGGATTCGAACCTCCGACTCCTACGTCCCGAACGTAGTACTCTACCAGGCTGAGCTACACCCCGAATTTCCCGACTGTCGGCGCGTTATTTGTTGCGCTGAACTGTCAAGGCGAGGAACTGTAGCAGAGATTCTTTGAAATGTCCAGAGGGAAGTGCAGATAATTTTTGTTTTCCCATTTCAACTTCCTGTTGGGCACGCTCCAGGCACTTTGGCAAGGCGCCGCTTTGCATGACAATCCGAGAGATTTCCTCGAAGTCGCCGTCTCCGTTGCGAACCGCTTCACGGATGCGTTCACGATTCTCAGGCGTTGTCATTTGCATGGCGTAAAGCAAGGGCAGCGTCACTTTGCCTTCGCGCAGGTCGGCACCTAAATTCTTGCCGATGGTCGCGGCCTCTCCCTTGTAGTCGAGAATGTCGTCGGCAATCTGGAAGGCATTGCCCAGATGCAACGCGTAGGCGGCACACGCTTCTTCCATTTCCGGAGAGGCTTCGGCGATGGCGGCAGCCATGTGAGCGGCTGCTTTGAATAAACAAGCCGTTTTGCGCTCAATCACGCCGAAGTAATCCGCTTCGGTGATGTCGGGGTTGTGCGCGTTGTTCATCTGCAGCACTTCGCCTTCGCTCAGACGGTTGGCGGCGTCGGCGAGCGCTTGCATGACTTTTAGGTTGCCCGCGCGCACCATCATTTGAAAAGAGCGGGTATAGAAAAAGTCGCCCACAAGGACGGCCGTGCCGTTGCCCCAACGAGCATTGGCCGTTTCACGGCCACGTCGCATTTTGCCCTCGTCGACGACATCGTCGTGCATGAGCGTGGCCGTGTGAAGAATTTCAATGACGGCGCCGAGATAGGCGGCTTTGGCGGGGTCGGCTCCCATGGCGCGGGCCATCAGGATGAGCAGCGCCGGGCGCATGCGTTTGCCGCCGGCGGCGGTGATGTAGTGCCCCACTTCGTCGACGCGGGAAACGGCGCTGGAGACTTCGCGCATGATGATGCGTTCGACCTCAAGCATGTCTTCGGCGATGGGGGCCAGAGCGCGGCGGGCGGCCGCTTTGATGTCTTCGGATTGGGACATTGTTGTCGTGAATCCCTAAAGGAGTGTTCTGAAACGAGAGGGGCCGGAATAAAGCGCAAACCAACGGCTCAGTCATCGGCCGGCATCTCGCGGGGTTCGATCATTTTAGCGAGTCTCAGAGAAGTTTCATCTGCTGAGCGCGGCAGACGGCCTGGCTGCGGGAGTGGGCATCGAGCTTTCGATAGATGTTTTTGGCATGCGTACTCACCGTGGATTTCGACAGAGCCAGAATGTGGCCGATCTGGGAAAAAGAAATGCCTTTGGCAAGCAGCCTCAGGATGTCGAGTTCTCGAGCCGAGAGGGGGTGTTCTTCGGGCATGCGGTGACGCTGATTTTCCCGACTTTGCAGCGAGCGCAAAACCGTGCGGGCCACAAGCGGACTGACCGGAGAGCCTCCCGCTTGCAAAACACGCAGGCAAGAGCACAGATTGGCCGTCGTGTCGGAAAAAAGAACGTAGCCGTTGGCGCCGCTTGTGATCGTGTGCATCACAATGTTGGCGTCGTCGCACCCCGAGGCGGCAAGCACCAGACAATCCGGGTTGCGTTTGTGCGCGGCGCGGATAATGTCGGCGGGACTGCCGTCGGGCAGCATGCTGTTGGTGACGATGAAGTCGACGGGCCGTTGGACCAGATACGACAGAGCCTCACGTTTGCCGGCGACGGCACAGACAACATCCAAGGTCTTGTCGCGGGAGAGTTCAAGCACATGCCGCTGGCGCCGATACGACTCGGGCTCCACGATGAGCACGGTTCGTCTCGGCGCAGCGGGGGCTGCGTCTAAAGAGCGATCGGTCACGTCAGACAAGGTGTGCCTGAAGTTTTTCGGTGTCGACGGCAAAACTGCGGATGCCGGCGGCCAGTTTTTCGCTTGCGACGGCGCTCATGGTGAGCGCAAGCAGAAAGTCCGGTTCCGAAATTGAGATCGGAGCGGTGGCTTCAAGCCCCTCGGTCGTGAGAGCAGGCTGCACAACCGCGAAGGATGAGTCGAGTTCGGTGAGCAGCTTGGGCGAGATCGTGAGCAGATCGCAGCCGGCCAGCGCAAGAATTTCTCCTTTGTTGCGAAAGGAAGCTCCCATGATTTGCGTTTTGCTTCCGGCCGCCTTGAGGCGCTTATAGATGGCGGTGACGGATTGAACGCCCGGATCTTTGAGGCCGCTGTTGGCCGCTTCGTCCCAGCACGCGCCCTCGGAGGCTTTGAACCAGTCATAAATGCGGCCGACGAAGGGGCTGATCAGCGTGGCATGAGCTTGTGCGGCTGCTTCGGCCTGCGCCGTACAGAAAATAAGCGTCATGTTGCAATGAATGCCTTCGGCTTCAAGCACGCGGGCCGCTTCGCAACCCTGCCAGGTTGCCGCGATCTTGATGAGAATGCGTTCGCGGGAAATGCCCATGGCTTCGTAAAGTCCGATGATGCGACGCGCTTTGGCAATCGTTGCGTTGGTGTCAAAACTCAGGCGTGCGTCAACTTCGGTCGAGACGCGTCCGGGAATGTGTTCGAGAATGGCTGCGCCAAACCCAGTGAGTACACGATCAATTCTTTCTTGAGCCGGCTCGTTGACACTGCGGGCGGCTTCAAGAATGTGACCGTACTTGCCGCCCGTAGCCGCCTTCAGAATCAAGGACGGATTGGTGGTGGCTTCGGTGGGTTTGAGCTGCGCGATGGCATCAATGTCGCCCGTATCGGCAACCACGACCGTCATGGATTTCAATTGTTCGAGTTCACTTGCTTGCTGCATCGTTGTGCTCTTTTTTTTGAAAAAAGTCGGAATTCGGTTGAGCGCGGAGACGAAAACGCCACCGACTGATAAGACGCAAAACCGGCGAGCCGACGCGTCTGAGCCGATGATTTTGCAGGAGGATTTCGTCCGATACGGCCCAGCCTCCAAGGTATAATGGATCAATTTTAGCCTGAGCTCGGAGAGCTCTGATTCTCAGGCAAAATGTTTTGTCGAGGGAAATCCACGATCTGCTCGCAAGAGCCTGTGAATTTTCCGAACAAAGCTCAAACCAATCGAGTCAGTTCAAGAACAAAGATAGGGAGGAACCTTGAGTCTGATTATCACAGATACGCGTCCGCAAGCAGCCCTCGTGCTTGCCGACGGCGAAGTCTTTCTCGGTCGCGGTTTCGGTGCGTCGGGAAGCGTGACGGCCGAAGTGGTATTCAATACGGCCATGACAGGCTATCAGGAAATTGTGACCGACCCGAGCTATACGGGACAGATTGTGACACTGACGTACCCGCACATCGGCAATGTCGGCGTCAATGCGCAGGATGAGGAAAGCGGTGCCGTTTGTGCCGCAGGTCTGATCATTCGCAGCGAAAGTCCGGTGGTGAGCAACTTCCGCTCGGAACAGAGCCTTTCGGATTACCTGCGTCAGGCAGGTGTTGTCGGTCTTTGCGATATCGATACCCGTAAGCTCACTCGTATTCTGCGAACCAAGGGTGCGCAAGCCGGCACGATTGTGGTGGCCGCCAACGGCACGCTTACGCCTGAAGAAATCCAAGCGGCCGGCCGAGCAGCAGCGCAGTGGGGCTCCATGGTCGGTCGTGACCTTGCGTCTGAAGTGACCTGCAAGGCACCCTATGAATTCAAGGAAGGCACCTGGACGCTTACCGCCAACGACGGAACGCCCGGATTCAAGAAACTTCAGAACCCGACCTACAAGGTTGTCGCTTACGACTTCGGTGTCAAGCGCAACATTCTGCGCCTGATGGTCGATCGAGGTATTGAGCTCACCGTTGTGCCGGCTCGTACGCACGTGCAAGATGTGCTTGCCATGAATCCCGACGGCGTCTTCCTTTCAAACGGCCCGGGCGACCCCGAACCCTGCACGTACGCCATTGAAGCGGCCCGCGAGTGCCTGAAGCGCCGCATTCCGCTTTTCGGTATCTGCCTGGGTCATCAGATCATGGGACTGGCAGCCGGCGGCAAAACTCTCAAGATGAAGTTTGGTCATCACGGCGCCAACCATCCGGTGCTCGACAAGCACAGCGGTCGCGTGCACATCACGAGCCAAAACCACGGTTTTGCGGTGGATGCGGACACATTGCCCGAGAACGTCGAAGTCACGCACGTGAGTCTTTTCGACGGTTCGCTGCAGGGGATGCACTTTATTGACGCTCCTGCCATGAGTTTTCAGGGACACCCGGAAGCTTCGCCCGGTCCGCACGACATCGAGACGCTTTTTGACAAGTTTGTTGAATTGATGAAAAGCGCTCGCGCATAAAGAAGCAGACGCTATAAAGAAACGAAGCAGCAACATGAACGCAGTTGATCACGTCAAGGCCGCTCTGACGGACGCGCAAAACGCGCTTGCCGCCCTGATTGAAAACGAAGCCATGCTTGAGACCATCGCTCAGGCCGCGCATGTCATTGCCCAAAGTCAGCGTCAGGGAGGCGCTGTTTACTCCTGCGGCAACGGCGGCAGCTTGTGCGACGCCATGCACTTTGCCGAAGAAATGACGGGGCGTTACCGTCAAGACCGCAAACCCTATCGGGCGGCGGCCATTTCCGACGTCTCTCACATGGCCTGCGTCGGCAACGACTACGGTTACGAGCACGTGTTCTCGCGCTGGATCGAAGCGATGGGTACCGACAAGGACGTGCTGATTGCTATTACCACCTCGGGGACGAGCAAAAACATTGTGGCGGCAGCCAAGGCGGCCAAAGCCAAGGGCGTGACCGTGGTGGCTCTGACCGGCAAGTCCGGCTCTCCGATCACGGAATTGGCCGATATTGCCGTGGTGACGCCTGCGGGCCGATGGGCCGACCGCGTTCAGGAACTGCACATCAAAGTGATTCATATTCTGATCGAACTCATCGAGCGTGAGCTCGACGCTCAGAACTACAACGAAGGCGCGTAAAACATGCCTAAACGTACAGACATCAAAACCATCATGATTCTCGGGGCCGGTCCGATCATCATCGGGCAGGCCTGCGAGTTTGACTACTCGGGTGCACAGGCTTGCAAGGCTCTCAAGGAAGAGGGCTACCGCGTGGTTCTCGTCAACTCCAACCCGGCCACCATCATGACCGATCCGGTGATGGCCGATGCGACCTATATCGAGCCTCTGAACTGGAAAGTGCTCGAGCGCATCATTGCCAAGGAAAAGCCGGACGCCATTTTGCCGACCATGGGCGGTCAGACGGCTTTGAACCTTGCCATGGACTTGAACCGCGAAGGCATCCTTGAAAAATACGGCGTGGAGCTGATCGGTGCCAAGCCCGACGTGATCGACAAGGCTGAAGACCGCCAGCGCTTTAAGGAAGCCATGGAAAAGATCGGTCTGGAGTCGGCTCGTTCCGGCATTGCCTATTCCATGGCCGAAGCTCTGGAAGTGCAGCAGCGCGTTGGGTTCCCTGCCGTGATTCGTCCGTCCTTTACGCTGGGCGGCTCAGGCGGCGGCATTGCCTACAACATGCAGGAATTCGTGGAAATCTGCGAGCGAGGTCTGGCGCTTTCGCCCACCCATGAGTTGCTCATTGAAGAGTCTCTCTTGGGCTGGAAAGAGTACGAGATGGAAGTCGTGCGCGACAAGGCCGACAATTGCATCATCATCTGCTCGATCGAAAACCTTGACCCGATGGGGATTCACACGGGCGATTCGATCACGGTGGCGCCGGCTCAGACGCTCACGGATCGCGAATACCAGTTGCTGCGCGACGCATCCATCGCCGTGTTGCGCGAAATCGGCGTGGACACGGGCGGCTCCAATGTGCAGTTTGCGGTCAATCCGAAAAACGGCCGTCTGATCGTCATCGAAATGAATCCGCGCGTCTCGCGCTCCTCGGCACTGGCCTCGAAGGCAACGGGGTTCCCGATTGCCAAGATCGCTGCCAAGCTTGCCGTGGGCTATACGCTTGACGAGCTCAAAAACGACATCACGGGCGGCGCAACCCCCGCGTCGTTTGAGCCCACCATTGACTACGTGGTCACTAAGGTGCCGCGCTTTGCCTTCGAGAAATTCCCGCAGGCCAACGATCGCCTGACGACGCAGATGAAGTCCGTGGGCGAAGTGATGGCCATCGGCTCGACCTTCCAAGAATCCATCCAGAAAGCCCTGCGCGGTTTGGAAACCGGCAAGGACGGCTTTACGCCGATTTCGAACGATCGTGAAGAAATCGTTCACGAAATCAGCGAAGCCGGTCCCGAGCGCATCTTCTATGTGGCAGACGCTTTCCGCATCGGCATGACGCTCGATGAAGTGCATCAGATGACCGACATCGACATGTGGTTCCTTGTGCAGATCAAGGAACTCGTCGATATTGAAAAGCGCGTGGCACAGGTCAAGTTGGAAGACATCACCAAGGAAGAAATGCTCTTTGTCAAGAAGAAGGGCTTTTCGGACAAGCGATTGGCGAGCGTTCTCGGCGTGAAGGAAGCCGATGTTCGCTGTCGTCGCCACGCACTGGATGTGCATCCGGTCTATAAGCGCGTCGATACGTGCGCGGCTGAATTCGAAACCCGTACAGCCTACATGTATTCGACCTATCAGGACGAGTGCGAGGCCATGCCCACCGATCGCAGGAAGATCATGGTTTTGGGCGGCGGTCCCAATCGCATCGGGCAGGGCATCGAGTTTGACTACTGTTGCGTGCATGCCGCCATGGCCCTGCGCGAAGACGGCTACGAAACGATCATGGTCAATTGCAACCCCGAGACGGTTTCGACCGACTACGACACGTCCGATCGTCTGTATTTCGAACCGGTGACGCTCGAAGACGTACTCGAAATCTGCCGCATCGAAAAGCCAGAAGGCGTGATTGTGCAGTACGGCGGCCAGACGCCCCTGAAGATTTGCCGTGCGCTCGAAGCCGAAGGCGTGAGAATCGTCGGCACGAGTACCGACGCCATTGATTGCGCCGAGGACCGCGAGCGCTTCCAGAAGCTCATCAACGAACTCGGTTTGCGTCAGCCGCCCAACGCCACCTGCCATACGCAGGAGGCGGCTCTGGAAGCGGCCGAACGTATCGGCTATCCGATCGTGGTGCGTCCGAGTTATGTACTCGGCGGCCGCGCGATGGACATCGTGCACAATGCCAAGGAATTGACGCGCTACATGCACGAAGCCATCGTGGTGAGTGAAGACAGCCCCGTGCTGCTTGATCACTTCCTCGACGATGCCGTGGAAATGGACGTTGACGCCGTGTGCGACGGCAGCGAAGTGCGTATCGGCGGTCTGATGCAGCACGTGGAAGCTGCGGGTGTGCATTCGGGTGACTCGGCCTGTTCGCTGCCGCCCTACAGTCTGCGTAAGGATATTCTCGACGAAGTGCGCCGCGAAACGACGCTGATGGCCAAGGCCCTGGGCGTTGTGGGCCTGATGAACGTGCAGTTTGCCATCAAGGGGGCCGTGACGGAAAACCCGCTTGTGTACGTGCTCGAAGTCAATCCGCGTGCTTCGCGTACGGTGCCGTTTGTGTCGAAAGCCACGGGCGAACCGCTCGCGAAGATTGCAGCGCGCTGCATGGTGGGCAAGACCTTTGCCGAACAGGGGGCCAAGGTGGAAGTCACGCCGTCTCGCATCTGCGTGAAGGAAGCGGTGTTCCCGTTTGCCAAGTTCTTGGGCGTGGATCCGGTCTTGGGACCGGAAATGCGTTCCACGGGCGAAGTGATGGGCGTGGGTAAGACCTTCGGCGAAGCGCTCTTTAAGAGCCAGTTGGGTTCCGGATCGATCCTGCCGCCTGCGGGCACCGTCTTTATTTCCGTGCGTGATGAAGACAAGCCGCGCGCCATTGTGGTCGCTTCCGAATTGCTCGACAAGGGCTACAGCCTGGTGGCTACGCGCGGCACCGCTGCTTCGCTTGCCAAGGCCGGCATTCCCTGCAAGGTCGTCAACAAGGTCTCCGAAGGCCGTCCGAGCGTGATCGACAAGATCAAGAACCATGAGATTCAGCTGGTGATCACCACGAGCAACGAATCCCGCGGCGAAATCAGCGACGCGCGCGACATCCGTATGGCGGCTTTGGCCAATCGCGTGACTTATTACACGACGATTGCGGGCGGTCGCGCTGCCGTTGAGGGCATCAAGCACTTGACGGACGCTCAGGTTTGTTCGCTGCAGGAAATGTACGCCGAAGCTGCCAAAGCCTAAAGCGGTTTCTCCAAACGTAACAAAGCCTGTCCAGAGTGCCGGACTCTTCACCGAAGAGCCCGGCACAATGTAAAATTGCGCCCTTCTAAGAAGGGCAAAATTCTTTTTTCAAGTCAAAACAAAGATATGCAACAGCGAATTCCGATTACCGCCGCCGGTGCCGAAAAGTTGAAGGCTGAACTCGACGAACTGAAACGCGTTAAGCGTCCGGCCGTTGTGCAGGCGATTGCCGAAGCGCGCGAAAAGGGTGACCTTTCCGAAAACGCCGAATACGATGCCGCCAAGGAAATGCAGGGCCACATTGAAGGCCGCATTGCGGAACTTGAAGGTAAGATTCCCGCGTTGCAGATCATTGACCCGAAGACGCTGCAGGCCGGTGATCGCATTGTGTTCGGTGCGACGGTTGAGCTTGAAGACGAAGACGGCAAGATCAACGTCTACCAGATCGTGGGTGATGACGAAGCCGACATCAAGCAAAACCGCATTTCGATCTCGAGCCCCGTGGCCCGCAGCCTTATCGGTAAGTACGAAGGCGATGAGGTGACGTGTCCGGCTCCGAAGGGGCTGATTCACTACGCGATTGTGTCGGTGAAGTACATTTGATCGTCACCGGTAGATTTGCAGTCCAAGCGAGCGCTGAGGAAGAGATTCCGAGGCGCTCGTATCGTTTGGTGGGTTTCGAATTTGCCTCTATTATTAACAAGCTTTTCTCGTTTGCCCGCAAATGCTGAAAGCGATTCAACGACAGGAGTCGAATATGCAAGGCGCGAAGTTGGCAGAGGTTCTCCGGCAGCGAATCTGACACGCCTAAGGTTATTCGAATAATCTCAGCAGATAAGGCAAAAGAAACGGTGCGGCAAAAGCCGTGAAAAGACCGGTTAATCCCATGGCCAACCCGGAGAAGGCACCGGTATCGCGATTCATTTGAAAAGCGGTTGCGGTGCCGACGCCGTGGGCAACCAAACCGATGGAAAAGCCGCGAACCGCATCGTCTTTTTCTCGAAGAATTCCCAACAAGCTTCGAGCCATCAAAGAGCCGACAACACCGGTGATCACAACCAGTGCTGCAGTCAGAGCCGGAATGCCGCCGAGGTGTTCGCTTACTGCCATGGCAATCGGAACAGTCACGCTCTTGGGAGCAAGCGAAATCATGGTTTCGGGGGAGGCTCCGAGTGCTCCGGCGATTAGGACAGCCGAAACGATGGCGACGGTACCTCCGGCCACAAGTCCGCAGGAGAGCGCCACCCACATTTTCGCCAGACGCAGACGTTGTTCGTAGAGCGGAACGGCCAAGGCAACCGTTGCGGGGCCCAGCAGGAAATTGATGTGCTGTCCGCCGTTGATATACGTCTTGTAGTCGGTGCCGGTGACTTCAAGCGTTACGGCAAGTAAAACGATGGCAACCAGCAACGGCGTACAGATGGTTTTGTAGCCGCTTTTCTTGTAAACCCACATGCCGAACGCGTAGGCCAAAAGCGTAGCGCACAGCCACAGAGCCGGATCGGCAAGCAGGGTGTCGGCCGTCAAACCGAAACGCGAGAGAATCGACTCAAGCACGGCGCTTCTCCTTGGTGTTGGATCCCTTCAGCAGGTGCGCAACCAAACGCGTTACCAAAACGGTCGTAACCATGGCAAGGATGGAGGATCCGATGATGGACGCCGTAATCGGCAACCATTCGGCCTGAAGACGATCAACGTGTTCAATGATGCCGACGCCGGCCGGGACAAACAAAAGCGCGAAGTGTGCAAGCAGTACGTTGACGACGGGCAACGTCTTTTCCAGAAGACCGTTGACCGTCATCAGCGCGAAAAGAAAGAGCACCATGCCCATTACGGGACCGGGAACCGGCAACCCGAAGAGCGTTACAAGTAAAAGCCCTGCCAGCTGAAAAGACAGCAGCAGGGCGATTGTTAGAATCATTTGGTATGAGTCCTGCGAACCGAGAAAGTTCGCAATACTAATCCGTTTCTTTCATGTCGCGCAGATTGCGGCGAAGAATTTTTCCGACGGCGGTCTTCGGCAGTGCTTTGACGAAGACGATCGTGCGCGGGCACTTGTAGCCGGTAAGACGTGCACGGCAGTACTTCACAACGTCGTCGCGGGTGAGCGCGGGATCCTTTTTCACGATCACAGCCTTCACCATTTCGCCGACGCGCGGATTGTTGACGCCGACAACACCGCATTCGAGCACGCCCGGCATTGAGGCAATCACGCTTTCGATTTCATTGGGGTAGACGTTAAGGCCGTTCACAATGATCAGGTCCTTCTTGCGGTCCGTGATCGTGATCGTGCCGCGTGCGTCCATAAAGCCCACGTCGCCCGTGCGCAGCCAGCCGTTGACGAGAACGTTGGCCGTTTCTTCCGGTTTTTCCCAGTAACCGGCCATAACCTGCGGACCCTTGACGCAGATTTCGCCCGTGTGCTCAGCGATTTTTTCTGGATCGGAACATACGCCGAGGTCAGCGAACTGTTCGCCGCGGATGGACACAAGAGTGGAAGGCAGGGGGTAACCGACGGAGCCGTCCCAGGGAGCGTCGGGCAGGTTGCCGCACACGCCGGGACTGGTTTCCGTGAGACCATAAGCTTCCAGAATGTGGCAGCCGGTGGCGTTGTACCACTTTTCAGCCACAGTACGCTGCACCTGAGCGCCGCCGCCCACGGTCATCTTGAGACGCGTGAATTTGTGTTGCTTGAATTCCTTGTTGTTGACGAGGGCGTTAAAGAGGGTGTTAACACCCGGAATGATCGAGAAGTCCCACTTCTTGATGAGTTCGACCAGGCCGGGAATGTCGCGCGGATTGGGAACCATCACCTGAGTGGCGGCAAATTTGGAAAAGCACAGCGTCGCGGTGAAGCTGAAGATGTGGTAGAGCGGCAAAGCGGTCATGGCCACTTCTTTGCCCATTTCAAACGTCTGACTGATCCAGGTGCCCGTCTGTTCGACGTTGGCAAGCACGTTGCGGTGCGTGAGCATGGCGCCCTTTGCAACACCCGTGGTGCCGCCTGTGTACTGCAGCAGCGCAACGTCGGTGTTTTTGAGTTCCACCGGAGTAAAGCCTTTCGCGCGGCCGATTGAAAGCGCCTTGCGGAAGTTGATGTGACCGGGGAGATTAAATTCCGGGACCATCTTTTTGACGTAGCGCACAACAAAATCGGCGGCGGTGCGCTTAAGCCAGGGAAGCATGTCGCCCACCTTGGTGGTTACGATGTGCTTGACGGGCGTTTCCGAGAGCGTGTTTTGCAGCGTCTTGGCGAAGTTTTCAATGATGATGATGGCTTTGGCACCGCTGTCGGCAAGCTGATGACCAAGTTCGTGCGAGGTGTAGAGGGGGTTGACGTTGACCGCAATCATGCCCGCGCGCAGGATGCCCAAAAGGCTGATGATGTACTGCTGCAGATTGGGCATCATGATGGCCACGCGATCGCCCGGCTTCATGTCGGGCAACGACTGCAGGTAGCCTGCAAAGTCCTTCGAGAGATCGCAGATTTCCCGGTAGGTAAGCACCTTATCCATGCAGATGAAGGCAGGTTTGTTGCCGTAGGTTTCGGCAACCGTATCGAAGAGCGCCGGAATGGAAGCGAACCGATCGGGATTGATTTCGGCAGGAAAGCCTTCGGGATAGTGCTTGAGCCAGGGAAGAGAGGTCTCGGACATGGATGTGTGATCCTTCTTGTAACGTTGTGTCAGGGCGAAACGCTGCGACACATCGCCTTATTTCAGTCAATCGGGTGGTGACGCCGGGCGTCTGACAAGCGTCACGCAAATACGCTTAACGACGGGGCGAGCGGCGGGCCTGCAGTTTGTCGAGCTGCAGACAGTGGCGCGCGTAGGCTTTGACGTCGTGGTAGTCGGTGTAGTCGATGGCGACGCTCGAATCCGTGGGACCGTTGGTGATCTTCATGATGATGCGGATCATCATGCGCTCGAAGAAGTTCCAATTGGGGTAGTCCACCTTGCCGGCAAAGCACTTCAGGTCGCGGGGTTTCCAGGCGCTGCGTTTGACGAACTTCTGCAGATAACGGTTACCTTCGGGCGTTGCCTTTTCGGGCGAGCGGGCCACGACGGTGACGTTAAAGAAGCTGTTGGGGCGCGACTCGATTTCGTTTTTGTACATCGAGCAGAATTCCCAGACGATCTTGTTGTAGACGCCGTACACGATGGGAGAACCCACGATCACGATGTCGTATCTTGCCCAATTCACACCTTCGCGGACAGCCTCCATCATGTCCACCATGTCGCACGCGTGTCCCTCGGCAACAATCGTTTCCATGATGGTGCGTGCGATGCGGGCCGTGTGGCCGGCGTGACTGTAATAAGCGACGAGAACGTGATGAGACATTGCGATTCCAACTGAGTCTGCAGGAAAGGCGAGCCAAATCGACTCAACCTTCTAATTTAATTTGTATCCACGGCAAAAGGGATAAGGCGAAAAATCGGTACAAACCCGATTGTTACGCTCGAATTTTAGCGGTCGCCCGATGAAAATTGGACAAAACAAGCCGGCGGCGGCCTTTTTGACGTATTTTCGCCTACCGATGTTTTCTGAAGCTGAACGGCGTCCAATCGAGCCAAAATTTCCCGACAGGCGACGCCGATCAAAATTCCCTTAAAAAATCTTGGAAAAACAGCGGTTCGCTGACTAAAATGGCGCCTTCACTAAACGGTTGCGTGAAAAATGAATCGACAATCGGGTCGAATGCGCCGCAGCCGCTATTTATCACCAACCCAACCCCAGCACGGCCTGCTGATCTTTTTGTTGTTCTGCCGTGCTCTACAGGATTTATGGCAAAAGAAGATCTGATTGAAATGTCGGGCCAGGTGCTCGAAGTTCTCCCCGACGCCCGCTATCGTGTCAAGCTTGAAAACGGTCACGAGCTCATCGCCTACACCAACGGCAAGATGCGCAAGCACCACATTCGCATCCTCGCCGGCGACAAGGTTTCGCTCGAGCTCTCTCCTTATGACCTCACCAAGGGCCGCATTACCTTCCGCCACATCGAAGGTCGTCCCTCTCCGGCTCCGGCTGCCGGCAGCCAGTCGCGTCGCCGTTAATCCTTCCTGCCGACGGTCATGCAGCATTTTGTTCTGACGTACCGTTACGTTGACGACTACATGGCTCGGCGCGACGCTTATCGTGCCGAGCATCTCGCGCGCCTGCAAAAGGCTGTCGACGACGGTTTTGTGCTGGCGGTCGGCGTTTTGCCTGAGAGTCTCTCGGCTCTCATTGTCTGCTACGCAAACTCGGCCGACGAAGTGCGCGCGTTTGCCAAAGACGATCCTTATAACCACGCAGGGCTCATTACATCCTTTGAAGTTGAGCCCTGGATGGTGGCCGTCGGATTGCCCGCGATCGTCAAGCCGCAATGACTGCAGACGAAGATCAATCCCTGCAATTGCCGCCTGCGGTCGGCGTCTCTTCAATTCTGCGCCGCATCAAGGGCGGCTTGAATCGTCTGGGATTGATTCGCATCAAAGGCGAAATCCATTCCATCAAACCCTATCCGTCCGGTCACGTCTATCTGGATCTCAAGGACAACGAAGACGAGGCGATTTTGCATTGCGTGATCTGGCGCCGCAATGCCTATCGATTGGAGAGACTGCCCAATCAGGGTGATGCGGTGGTTCTCACCGGCACGCTTGATGTCTTTGAGGTGCGGGGTCAATTGCAATTCAACGTCGTTGCCGTGCAGGCTGCCGGCGACGGTGCGCTTTTTGCCAAATTCGAAGCGCTCAAACGCAAGCTTTTGGCCGAAGGTCTCTTTGACGCTTCGCTTAAAAAAGAATTGCCGCGCTATCCGCAGACGGTTGGCGTGGTCACAAGCACCGAAACGGCGGCGCTTCAGGATGTTCTCAAAACCCGGGCCAATCTCGCTCCCTGGGTTCCCTTTGTGATCTATCACGCGGGGGTTCAGGGGGAGTCGTCCGAATCGGAGCTTCTCTGCGCACTTCAAAAGGTCCGAGAAAAGAACGAAGTTGACGTGCTGTTGCTTGTGCGAGGCGGGGGCTCTCTGGCCGATCTCTGGAGTTTTAATTCCGAAGCGCTTGCTAGAGAATTGCGGGCGATGCCGATGCCGGTTGTCACAGGTATCGGACACGAGACCGATTTTACGATCGCCGATATGGCTGCCGACGTGAGAGCCCCGACGCCGACTGCGGCCTGTTCTTTGGTGCTGCAGCACTGGGCCGCGGCGCCGCAATGGCTTTCCACGTTGCAGACGCGTCTTGAAACGGCCATGCATTCCGGACTGCGTTTGAGTAAGGCGCAACTCACTCAGGCCTCTCGTTTGCAGTCGGCCATGCAAAACGCCATCTTAAGATGGCAGGCGCGTCTGCCGGCTCAAAAAGAGTGGCGTGAGCGTTATGAGCGCTATCTCGACGCACTCACCGAACGGCTCGATCGCAATGCGATGGCTCTGGCGGCTGAACGACGCGTGACGCTGCAAGCGGCTTCAGGCAAGGTCGCGTTGGCGCAGATGAATCTGCGGCGAGTGCGTCCCTCTTTCGGGCAAGCGCAGGCCGAGACCGTGCATCTTGAACAACGCCTGAAGCAATCCGTTTGTTTGTGTATTGAAGCCATGCGTGCAGAACTCGAGCGATTCACCCTCTCTTTGAACGCTTTGGACATCACCAAAACGTTGGCACGCGGCTTTTCTCTGACGACCGACAGTCAAGGTCGTCCGGTACGCGCTGCCGAACAGCTCACCGAAGGCGAAATGGTATCCATTCTGTTCGAGAAGGGATCGGTGCGCGCACAGGTGACCGAACGCAAGCCCAAATTTTGAAAAAATTTCCTTTAAAAAGAAAGGAATTTACGTTCGGCAAGCGTTGTTGCACGGAATCCCGAAGATTTCGGACTATTATCTGTTAGTGACAAAGGGCGTTTCGTGAGGCAGTAATGGATCGTGTCCGATCCGGCCTCCATCCCCGGAGGGCAATTTTGGAGCTCACGCGCCCTGTATGCAGAGAAATCCGATCGATAACCGATTCTCGAGGAGAAGTCCAATGAGCCAGTTCGTTTTGCCCAAGCTTGATTATGAAATGGACGCCCATTTCATAATCAAGCTTGGGCAAAACGACCTGGACGCCCTTGCCCCGGCCATCAGCAAGGAAACGCTGGAATTCCACTACGGCAAACATCACCAGACCTACATCAACAATCTCAACAGTCTCATCAAAGGCACGATGTACGAAGCCGAGTCCTTGCGTGAAATCATCAAGACGAGTCAGGGCCCGATCTTCAACAATGCTGCTCAGACCTACAACCACGCTTTCTACTGGAAGTGCCTGACCCCCAATGGCGGCGGCCAGCCGACCGGTGCGTTGCTGGAAGCCATCGTCAAGCAGTGGGGTTCTTTCGAGGGCTTTGTGGCGGACTTCTCGGCCAAGGCAGCCAACAACTTCGGTTCCGGTTGGACGTGGCTCGTGAAGCGTCTTGACGGTCAGCTTGAAATCTATTCGACTTCCAACGCCGGCACACCTCTGACGGAACATTTGAAGCCCTTGATGGTTATCGACGTTTGGGAACACGCCTATTACATCGATTATCGCAACGCTCGCGCTGGATACATCCAGGCCTTCTTTGACAAGCTCGTCAATTGGGACTTCGTGCAGCGTCGCTTCAACGGTGAACCGTGCGACTGCGACTGCCGCGGGGAAGAAGGCTGCTGCTGCGGATCCTGCGGTTGCGGCGCCTAAAAACGCCTAGACAATTCGGACGCGCATCTCGGTTTGGTGCGCGTCGCCGTCTCCGGCGATAACGGAACAAAGAGAGGCAGTTCGATTCGGTTCGTTCTGCTTCTTTTGTTGTCAAAACGAACGATCAAAGCACCAGTGAGAGTGCTCATTGGGCGGCGGTATCGGCGCTTGTGTGTTTGCAGTAGCGATTGTCCGCAAGTGCCGGGATCAGGGTGCCTGCCTTGACGTTGTTGCGGGCAAACCAGCCGGCGTTCATTTCGATGACGCGGGAGGCGGCAACACGGGAATGGTGCAGTTTAAGGGAGCCTTTTTGCATCGAGACGATCTGCGTGATGCGACCGCACGCATCGATAAAGGCCGCATCCAGATCAATCAGGGTGTTTTTCATCCACATGGCGGTGGGACGCGGTGCGGCAAAAACAAAGAGCATGCCGTGATCGGCCGGAAGATAGGGGCGGTTCATCAGACCGGTGCGGTGCTCAACTGAGGTGCGCGCGACTTCAAGTTCGACAATCTTGTCGCCGATCTTAACGGCAATGGTTTCATCAAATGTCTGCGCTGCAAGCGCACAACTGATGAACGAGAATGTCAGACCGAGAAAAAAACGCGACATGATGAACAACGAAGGAAAGGAAAAATACCCTAGGTAATATATCGTATATTTGCGCTCTTGCGAAGTGGTGTTGTTGCCGATTGTGTGCCCGACAAAGCACACGATGCAAAAAGACAAGTCCGCCATGCGCGTGAAAGCCGCAAGATGGCGTAATGTTGAACATTGAAAAAGAGAATTTGCATCGCTGCAAACGCCTAAAATCGCCAACGGACGCGAAGACTCTTACGAAATCAAACCAACATATAAAAAGAGGAAAGATATGGCACAGGGAGTGGTCAAGTGGTTTAACGACGTCAAGGGCTTTGGTTTCATTACGCCCGATGAGGGCGGCGAAGAGCTTTTTGCTCATTTTTCCGCCATCGAGATGAAAGGGTTCAAGAGCCTCAAGGAAGGTCAAAAGGTGACCTTTGAAGTTGTCGAAGGCCCCAAGGGCAAGCAGGCCACGCACATTAAGCCGGTCGAAGAGTGAGTCTTGGCAAAGGCGGGCGGATCGCGTGTTCTGCCGGCCGATGCCTGTCAACAAAAGCGTAATAAAAACAAGGCGGTTGCCGGTGTTCGGACATTGGCAATTCTTTGCTTGATCGTGTATTATTGCGCGTCTGATTTTCACCGTGCTTTCAGTTTCCCCGTTTTCCACTGGACTGATGGCGACAAGCGGCAAAAAGAAAATCAACAAGAAATTCCCGGTAAAAGGCACTGAATTCGGTGCACGGCGAAGTTAGAACGCAGTGCGCTTCGGTGGTTTTTGCCTCGTTTTTGTTTATTGACGCGAGCAGGCCGTTTAACAGCTCCAACCTGTGCAAAGTGCAGGCGCCACCCTGTGCGAGGCGGTTCGAAACTCATCTGCTGCGTCCTTTTGTGAATCAGGTGACAACAATGAAGACCTTCTCTGCCAAGCCGCTCGAAGTACAGCGCGACTGGTACGTGGTCGATGGCAGCGACAAGGTGCTTGGCCGCCTTGCTGCCGAAATCGCACTCCGCTTGCGCGGCAAGCACAAGCCCGAATACACGCCGCATGTCGATACGGGCGACTACATCGTCGTGATCAACGCTGACAAGCTCAAGCTGTCTGCTGAAAAGGCCGGTAAGAAGACGTACTATCGTCACACCGGCTACCCGGGCGGTATCTACGAAACCACCTTCAAGGAAATGCAGGCCAAGCACCCCGGCCGTGCTCTCGAAATCGCGGTCAAGGGTATGCTCCCGAAGGGCCGTCTCGGCTACGCCATGATCAAGAAGCTCAAGATCTACGCCGGCGCCGAACACCCGCACACCGCACAGCAGCCCAAGGTTCTTGACATTTAAGGTGGAAAAAAGATGATCGGTAACTACAACTACGGCACCGGCCGTCGCAAGAGCTCTGTGGCTCGCGTCTTCATCAAGCGCGGCACGGGCAAGATCGTGATCAACGGCCGTGATCTCAACGAATTCTTCAAGCGCGAAACCGGCCGCATGATCGTCATGCAGCCCCTGCAGCTCACCGAAAATGTCGAAACGTTCGACATCATGGTGAACGTGACCGGCGGCGGCGAATCCGGCCAGGCTGGTGCTGTGCGCCACGGCATCACCCGCGCTCTGATCGACTACGACGCTGGTCTCAAGCCCGTTCTGTCGGCTGCCGGCCTCGTGACCCGCGACGCCCGCGAAGTCGAACGTAAGAAGGTTGGTCTGCGCAAGGCCCGCCGCGCCAAGCAGTTCAGCAAGCGCTAATCGTTCGTTCGCAAGCGTTTTGCCTCGGTATACTTTTGCAAACTTTGTTTTGCGAAGAAGACCGGGGCAAGAAGCGAAAAAACCGTCTCCCTTTCCCGGGCGGCGGTTTTTTTATGCTCGTTGCCGGAAGGGTTTCTTTTTGCCAAAGACATCACAACAAAAGAGTCTTCGGGGAGCTTTCGACATGCAAGAAAAGAACATCAAGGCCGGTATTGTGGGAGGAACAGGCTACACAGGGGTGGAGCTGTTGCGTTTGCTGAGCCGCCATCCAAAAGTTAAGGTTTGCGCCATCACGTCGCGCAAGGATGCGGGAACCAAGGTGACGGCCATGTATCCGTCGCTTCGGGGTTTTATGGATGATCTGGTCTTTACGACACCCGAAGAAGCCGAACTCACAGCTTGCGACGTGGTGTTTTTTGCAACGCCGCACGGAGTGGCCATGAGCATGGCGCGCGAGTTGACCGTTGCCGGCGTCAAAATCATTGATCTGGCGGCCGACTTCCGTTTGCGCGATACGGGTGAGTTCAAGACCTGGTACAAGCTTGATCACGCTTGTCCGGATCTGTTGGAGGAATCGGTCTATGGTCAACCCGAGACCATGCGCGAGAAGATGAAGAACGCTCGAATTCTCGGCATGGCGGGCTGCTATCCGACGTCCATCGAATTGGGCTTGTTGCCCCTGATGGAGTACGAAAAGGTGCATCCGGGTACGTTTGATTTGAAGACCATCATTGCCGACAGCAAGTCAGGAATTTCCGGCTCCGGCAAGAAGGCTGACGTGTCGATCATCACCGCCGAAATGTCGGACAACTTCCATGCTTATGGTCTCAAAGGGCATCGTCATACGCCCGAGATCGAACAGCAGCTGAAGATCCTAGCCGGTACGGACGATCTGAAGCTCACGTTTGTGCCGCATCTGTTGCCGACCATTCGAGGGATTCATTCAACGATCTATATTCGCCTGAAGGACGCGTCGACCGAGATTGACCTTCAAAAACTTTATGAAGATCGCTTTGCCGACGAGTATTTTGTGGATGTGATGCCGGCTGGATCCACGCCTGAAACGCGAAGCGTGCGTGGCTCCAATTTCCTGCGTTTGGCGGTTCATCGACCGGGGAATGGTGATCTGATTATCGTGCTGGCGGTGGAAGACAATCTGGTTAAGGGCGCTGCGGGGCAGTCCGTGCAGGCGATGAACATTCTTTTTGGGTTGGATGAAAAGACGGGACTGGATGCACCGGCGTTGGTGCCGTGACAGTGTGACTCAAAAAAATCTTCAGTACATTGAAGAATTTTGATATAAAAATCTTCAGCCCAGTGAAGAATTTTTGCGGTCAACGATGCAGGGGCAGCCCAGATCAATGACGGAAATGTTTGTCGCAGGCGCATTGCAAAATTGCAAACGACAGCTGACACTGGTAAATCTCTAATGCATTTTTTCGAGGCTCTTCAAGGATTTTCCGTATAATCCGTAGGCTTTGCAGTGCACGCCGGCGGCGTCGCGCGAGAAGATTTTTAACGAGAAAACTTTAAAAGAGGTAAGACGTGTTTTTCATTTCTGACGCAATGGCTCAGACCGCAGGTGCGGCCGCTGCCGGTGGTACCGGCGGTTTGCTGATGCAGATCATTCCGATCATTCTGATTTTTGTTGTGTTCTGGTTCTTCCTGATCCGTCCGCAGCAAAAGCGCCAGAAGGAACATCAGAAGATGTGCGAAGCGCTCACCAAGGGCGATGAAATCGTAACGATCGGCGGTTTGGCCGGCCGTATCGCCGAAGTGAGCGAACAGTATGTCGTGATCGAAATCAGCCGCGTTGAAGGCAATCCTGTGACGATCACGATGCAGCGCGGCGCCGTGCAGACGGTTTTGCCCCGCGGCACGCTCAAGTCGATCGACAAGTAAAAGCGGCTTTTATGCAGCGGGCGGGCCGTATCCGACAAAAAAGGATATGGCTGACGCCCGCTTTGCCGTTTAGTTGATGCACCGCAATTGGTCAATGACCTGTTGCGGTTGTTGCGCAAAAAACGGAAGTGTTTGCACAATCACCTCGTTTTTTGCCGAAACAAAACTCTCCGCGGGAGAGTTTTGTAGGCTAAGAGGAAAATCCCTTTTGCCGATTTGATTTTCGCAACGAAAGGCAACTGTGACTGATCTTGAGGACAATCGAAAGAAAGGATCACGGAATGGCCCGGAGTTTTTAGTATGAATCGATACGCTCTTTGGAAGTACATCGTCATCGGAATGGTTTTGCTCATTGCGGCGCTGTACACCTTGCCGAATTTTTACGGTGAATCGCCTGCAGTGCAGGTGAGTTCCGGCAAGTCGACGGTGAAGATCGACGAGACGGTGCTTGCACGTGTGGAAAAGGCGCTTGCAGACGCGCAGTTAAAGCCTAACGGCGTTTTCTTTGAACGGGGTGCTCAGCAGAACACCGTTCGTGTGCGTTTTGATCCGACGGAAGCTGAAAAGCAGCTTCAGGCCCGCGAAGTGCTCGAACGCGCGCTTAATCCCGATCGCACGGATCCTTCCTACATCGTCGCGCCCAACCTGGTTCCCAACACCCCCGAGTGGCTGTTGAAGATCAATGCTCTGCCGATGTATCTCGGTCTTGACCTTCGCGGTGGTGTGCACTTCCTGTTGCAGGTCGATATGCATTCGGCCATTGAAAAGCGCGCCGAATCAACGGCAGCCGATCTGCGTACCCAGTTCCGTGACAAGCGTATTCGCCATGCCGGTATCTCTCGACAGGGCAACACCGTTGTGATTGCCTTTAACGACGAACAGGAACGCGCTCGCGCCAATGACCTTCTGCGTTCCACGCAGCCTGATCTGGTTGTGACGGAAGGTAATCGTGCCGGCAAGTTCATTCTCTCGGCGGAGCTTTCGCAGAAGGCTATTCAAAACGTTCAGGAATATGCCTTAAAGCAGAACATCTCCACGCTGCATAACCGTATTAACGAATTGGGTGTGGCTGAACCCGTGATTGCGCAACAGGGTGCTGACCGTATCGTGGTGCAGTTGCCCGGTGTTCAGGATACGGCCAAGGCTAAGGACATTTTGGGCCGTACCGCAACTCTGGAAGTGCGCATGGTCGACGATTCGCCCGAAGCGTTGACGCAGATGGCTCAGGGGAATGTCCCCTTCGGCGATGAAAAATATTTTGACCGTGAAGGTCGCCCGATTCTTGTGAAGCGTCGTGTGGTGCTTACCGGTGAAAACTTGAACGACGCGCAGCCTGGTTTCGATTCTCAGACGCAGGAACCCACCGTTAACCTGACGCTTGACAACAAAGGCGCCCGCATCTTCCGTGATGTGACCCGTGACAATGTCGGCAAGCGCATGGCCATCATTCTCTTTGAAAAGGGTAAGGGAGAAGTGGTGACGGCTCCTGTCATTCGTCAGGAAATCGCCGGCGGCCGCGTGCAGATTTCCGGTCGTATGACGACGATTGAAGCGACGGATACCGCATTGCTTCTGCGTGCCGGTTCCTTGGCTGCTCCGATGGAAATCGTCGAAGAACGCCTGATCGGTCCGTCCTTGGGTGCCGACAACATTGCTGCCGGCTTCCGTTCGACACTTTACGGCTTCGGTTTCGTTGCGGTCTTCATGATCCTCTACTACCAGGTCTTCGGTATCGTGACGGCCATCAGCCTGATGTGCAACGTGATGTGTCTGGTGGCATTGCTCTCCATGCTGCAGGCGACGTTGACGCTTCCCGGTATTGCCGCTATTGCACTGACGCTGGGTATGGCTGTTGACTCGAACGTGCTGATTAACGAACGTATTCGTGAAGAACTTCGAATAGGGCGAACGCCGCAGCTGGCCATCAGTGAAGGCTATGGCATGGCATTTGCGACGATTGTCGACTCCAACGTCACCAGTTTGATTGCCGGTATTGCCTTGCTGATCTTCGGTTCCGGCCCGGTGCGAGGGTTTGCTGTGGTGCACTGCTTGGGCATTATGACGTCGCTCTTTACCTCCGTGATTGTCTCGCGCAGCATGGTGAACTTCATCTATGGTCGCCAGAAGAAGTTGACGCGAGTGCATATCGGTCAGGTCTGGCGCCCGGATACGGCGCAGACGCAGTCGAAGTAAAGAATTAAGAGAGGAAAATCATGGAGTTTTTCCGAATTCACAAGACGATCCCGTTCATGCACTACTCGCATATTCTGAACGCGATCTCTTTGCTTTCATTTATTGTTGCCGTGTTCTGGATCTTCTATCACGGTCTGGCTCTGTCCATTGAGTTTACGGGCGGCACCCAGGTTGTGGTGCAGTATCCGGAAGCTGTTCAGACGGAACAGATCCGCGAACAGATCCAAAGCAAACTCGGTGTTGAAGCAGCCGTGCAGAACTACGGTACGGCTCGTGACATCATGATTCGTCTTCCGATGAAGGAGGGTGAAACGTCCGGTCAGATGGCCGGGGAACTTCTGAAGGCGCTTCAGGAAACCGCTCCCGGCGTCAAGATGCTCAACAACGAGTTCGTGGGTCCGCAGGTCGGTGAAGAACTTGCGACCGACGGTTTGACGGCTTTGTTGCTCGTTGTGGCCGGCATCATCATTTACCTCTCGATGCGATTCGAATGGAAGTTCGCTATTGCCGCCATCATCGCCAACTTGCACGACATCGTGATCGTGGTCGGTATCTTTGCCGTGATGAACTGGGAATTCTCGCTTCCTGTTCTGGCGGCAGTGTTGGCCGTGTTGGGTTACTCTGTTAACGAATCCGTGATTATTTTCGACCGTGTTCGTGAACACTTCCGCAAGATGCGCCGCACGGAAACGGTCGAGGTGATCAACTCGGCCATTACGGCGACGATCTCGCGTACGGTGATCACGCACGGTTCGACACTCGCGATGACGCTTGCGATGTTCTTCTTCGGTGGCCCTGCGCTTCACTACTTCGCGCTGGCGTTGACGATCGGTATTCTTCTGGGCGTCTACTCGTCGGTGTTCGTGGCAGCTGCCATTGCCATGTATCTTGGCGTGAAGCGCGAAGACCTGGTGAAGCCTATCAAGAAGGATGAGGTGCAGGAGATGGTGCCGTAAGAGGCATTTGTTCCTGAGCAAGAATAGAGAGCCCCGTTGATGATTGATGCATCAGCGGGGTTTTTAACTTTGATGGGTAACATTCAGTGCAGGTTAGCTGACGACTTCATGTGTAATTTAATTGGGAAATTGTTGCGTGATCATGTGTAAATGCCTACAGATCACTATGGTGAGCTGTTAAAATGTTACTTTAACTGGTGTGGGGCTCTTCAAGATTTGAGATTGATTGTTGATTGGATTAAATGATTAGTAAATTGAGTGTTGGGATTTGTTTCGAGTGTTTTTTGACAAGAATGAGTATAAAGTAGTTGTGAAGGATAAGGTTGTCGAGACCCAATAAGGTGTCAACAGTTTTTTTACTGTTATTAAAAGTTTGAGTGAGGAAATCTATGACTGCTGTGGTCAAATCTTTTTCTGTATTTGATGAACATAATCAGCCGGGGGATATGTTTTATATTAAGCACGCTAACAGTAACTTTACAATTATTGATTGTTGTTTGGTTCAAGAAAATCAAGAGAAAATCTGCCATGAAATTGGCAATGAGATGGCGGGAAAGAATATTGTTAGATTTATCTCTACTCATCCGGATGAAGATCATATTTGTGGTTTGCCTTATCTTGACAGTGAAATTTCAATCAAAAATTTTTATTGTGTAAAAAATAAAGCAACAAAACAAAATGCGAGTGATAGCTTTAAATATTATTGTAAGTTAAGAGATGATGCTTCGTTGACCTTTTACTTGTATAAAGACTGTACAAGATTATGGATGAATCAGGATAATGAAAGACATTATGGGTCAGCTGAAATTAAATGTTTGTGGCCTGTTCTTGAGAATCATGCTTTTAAGAGAGAACTGGACTTGGCAGCAGCAGGTGAGACCTATAATAATATATCGCCAATATTGATTTGCGATGTTGTAGAAAATTGCCGAATGATGTGGATGGGTGATTTGGAAAAGGATTATATTGAGAGTATAAAATATGAGGTGGAATGGCCGAAAATAGATGTTTTGTTTGCGCCTCATCACGGAAGAGACTCAGGAAAATTGCCTGAAGATATTTTGAGGATTTTGTCTCCTAAATTGATAGTTATCGGGGAGGCGGAATCAGAGCACCTGAACTATTATCGAGGGTATAATACGATTACTCAAAATAGTGCAGGAGATATTACTTTGGTGTGTGATTATTCAAGGGTGGATGTCTATGTTTCTGAAAGCGGCTATGGATGGCCGTCTTTTTTGAGTTGGAAATCTAATCATGACACTAGCTATGGTAATTACATTGGTTCCTTGGAACTAGGTTGTTGAGTCTATATTTTGCTTCGCGACTTATGAATATGGTTGAGTTTATTTTTAACAAAATCTCCTCATATAATATTTTAAATTATCTCATTCCTGGCACTGTGCTTTGTTTATTGCTTGAGTGTTTATTGGAGTGGAACTTTTTAAAGTTTGGGAATTGGTATGAAGCGGGGGTTGTTTTTTATTTTGTTGGGATGGTTAATAGTCGTATTGGATCTTTAGTTGTCGAGCCAATTTTGAAGAAGTTTTGGGGAAGTAAATTTTGTGCGTATCGTAACTATGTTGTTGCTGAGAAATCTGATTCGGTAATTACCAAATTAAATATGGAAAATAATGTTTTTAGATCTTTTATATCAGTTTCTTTTGTGCTGCTTGTTGCAATGGGATGGGATGCTCTTATAGGTGCTTGTCCAGAATTGCAATCATGTGGAAAGGTGTTGATTGTTGTTGGCTTGTTGATTCTTTTTGTTTGTGCTTATTTAAAGCAGGTCGGGTATATCTCAAGAAGAGTAAATGTCGCTGTAAATCATGCTGATGAAAATGAGACTTGAGAAAGTGTTCTCAGACGCAAGCGTAAATTTTCACTTT
>OGEZ01000611.1_pt1 | contig 27964 bp, 30 predicted proteins | sample 1570831 | NCBI WGS metagenome assembly OGEZ01 (sample SAMEA2582059, study PRJEB24529) | metagenome | biome: Human gut stool | place: China | collected 2011
ATGATACTTCAATATATAGAAGCATGTGACTTTAGTCATGTGAGGCTTCACTCAAATTATTTTGTAAAAGAAAAGAGCGGTTCACGCTCTTTTAATCTGCTATGCTAATTACATTTAATCCTCCATCGTAATCATAGATATTGTTAGATAAACGTTCTGTTTGTGTTGAAGTCAATTCATAAAATGCTTCTGATGCTGCTTTCATATCAGATCGTACATTATAAGCACATACATAAATTTCATTAATACTAACCGGATAAATGACTAAGCCGCAGCCGCCTTCTGTTTTTAATCTTGTCAATACCTCATCATATAAAATACTGATTCCACCGTTCATTCCACCATTCGTTGTTACCGACCATGCTTTTTCATAACTTTTCATTGCCGTCGTAATAGAACTGGAAAGCAAAACGCTTACAACAGGTGGAAAGAACTTAGGTGTATTGAGTTTTGCATATGCATGAAGATCATTTACAGATACGTTCATTCTTTTCATTAAATCATTTGTTACTTTTAATGCAGCGAAGCCTTCTGATGTATTGAACACTGGAACAATATAAAACACAGTCATGTCATAGATTTTTGTTACTGGACATGTTGGTTCAAATAATTTTCCCGTCGCTTCGTCAACTACATCAAAGCAAACCTTCTGAATAAAATCACTTTTACTGGAAATCGCAACCTGCACTTCTTCGATTGTGCTTAAAAACTTATCAATCACGCCTAACATCAATAAAAGTTTAAAAAAAGCATCATCATCAATTCCATCATCATCACCATCTGGACTTGGTTTATGGACAAAACATTGAATGTTTCCATTTTTTACATATATAAGGTTTTCTAATATTTCTTTTGGTAATCTTTTATACATACTTCCTCCAAATCATGCTATTTCTTTTTGCCTATGAAACGTATATACTTCCTTAGGGTTTACAGAACTTTTTCCATAAGTCACTCTAATCAACTCTTTTAATGGATCTTGTTTTGTTTCCAAGATTCTTTTTATCTTTTCTGTTTCAATTTTTAAAAACTCTTCATATCCTTTTCCAAAAAATACTTCATAATTATTTCCAAGGAATCCTGGATATACGCAATATTCTTTTGCAACGGCCAGAGCTCTCTCATCCAATGATTTTTTATAATCACTGTATTCCTTTTCTGAAGGAATTACTTCAGTCAACATAAACGGGATGTCAGATTCATCAAACAATGTTGCATAGAATCCATTATTTGATAATATCTGTGATTGTGTAGCCTTTTTCCAATCGCAGAGTCTTCCATGCCAATCGTCCTCATTTATATTCTCATGATTCCTTATATGTGTGCCATAGCTATATTCCTCAATGTCAGGTTGTTTATTTAAAATCTTCTTTGCTTCCTTCTCACCAATAAACTGGAAAAGGATCTTATCATTGATCGGGAATATCTGCAATTTACATCCATAGTCAAGGCTTGTATTTCCCTTATGAAAAGCCATTACTCCAATTACCTGACTTCGGTAATTATAATTTAAGTTAAAAGCAATTTCATAAACAGAAGAAGTCTCATGAATTTCCTGGATATATCCCATTTTTTTTAGTTGCATTTCGCAAAATTTCTTATCGACAAAGTAAAGATCTTCATAGAGATAAATCAAATCAAGAAGTCTTTTTTTATAAATTCGTTTCTGCTCTTCTTTTAAGTCCTTCCTCAATTTTGAAATTCTGTTATTCAGCTCTACCAGATTCATATTTTCTTTGAATCGATAGCCATTAAAAAATTCGAGTCCCATCCTTTCTTCTCCTTTTTCTTTTCTCTACAAATAGTATGTAATTTTTAGGACATATCAAGGATGATTTGTGCAAATTCACAAAAAATTTAGAATTTTGCAAAGAAAAAGATACCTGACAACAGATTCCTGCAGCCAAGCATCCTTACTACGTTACTTGTTATAAGTAGTATGTGATATTATTTTTTTAACAATTGAACAGTTCCTGATATAATTTTATGACAGTTTTTAACTGTTCCATTGTTTCTGCATCTGCACCTGTAAATGCATTTGCATTTGATAGCTTCTTTTCAAATGGGTCAATATAGAGTTCTTTCCTATTTTTTCCAAGATAAAATGTTTTATATATATTATCGCCTTGTGTAAAGATCTTTCCATCTTCTATTCCTAATTCCATTAGAGAAGCTCCTAACTTAAACAACTTTACTTCTGGATAATCTTGGATTTTTTCAAGTTCTGGCTTTAATAGATTTAGGAAGTTTGTTGTCATTTTATATCGTTCAAGGTTCTCGATTGATTCTCTTCTATTTCCTGCATATGTTTTGTATGCTTCTGATATTGTAAAAGTTTTCGGGTCTATATCGAATCTTAAAATAGCACCACACTCATTTACATCTATATGGATCATTTCATATGGTCTTTTCATCTTTCTGATTTCTGCACTAAATCCATAATCGTTATATCTCAGTTTTAACAGCCTCACGATTTTCTCCAGAGGCAGTTGCAATGGAGATGCTATCTTTAGATTTTTTATCTTTAATATTGTTTCACCCATTGGTGCAAGATTTACGGCTTCTGACCCTTTTGCTGCCTTATTCATGAATTCAATTGCTTGCTGTGGAATAATTCCAGAGAGCTTACACAATTCCATAATTTCCATCTTATAGTTATTTAAGATTTCAATTTTTTTATCTTCATACTCGTCGTACGGAATGACCTGCAAAGGGTTCTTTATATAAATGAACTTTGATCCATCTAACAAAAATAATTTCCGGATTTGCCTTGTAGAGTATTCTCCAACCAGGATATTTTCAGGTATGTCTATAAGGACATCAAATGCATCGATTCCAAACTGCATGTAATACTTTCGTTTCCATTCAGCCGTATACGCATCCGCAGCATTTCTCCATGATTCTTTTCCATCTCGAATACCGCTGATGTATTCTGTTGCTGCAGTTAATAATCCGGGATGGGTCGTCTTTAAGATTTTGTATTGAACATTCGGTGGTAGTTTCGATAACTGAAATTCTTTTGCTCCCGTAAGCTCTGTTTCTGGATCCAGCTTTTCCATATGAACATTTGTTGTTTCATTATCGATATGATAAGTTCTTTCAATCCCATTAAGTGTCAAACGAATATCAAATGATCCATTTACATAGTTACCGATTATAACTTTTGCTAAGTCATGGAATTGCAGGCATGAATCTAATGCGGCTTTTGTCTTTTCAATAAAAGTACGTTTCTGATTGATTTCATATTCTAATTCAGTTTCTTCAATCAGAGCATCCAAATTATCATATTTGAATGGGTCCATGGGACCATTTGTGAGTATTAGGTGTTTATTTAAGAACCGATATGTTTTTACATTTTCTGAAATGTTATATTTTTTTCGATTATCTGGAGAGAACAGAACTACTACTTTCTTTTCTGCTCCATCTTCAAAACATCTAATTTTACATTCTGGGAATGTTTTTTTTACTGTTCTCACTGTATTTTGCAAACAGTAATTTCCAAAATATTTTTTTTGCATATATATAATTTCCTCCAAAATCTTTTCAATTAGTATGTAAGATTTGTGAAAGAAAAAACTATGATCTGTTTATTAGAAAACTGTAAAAAAAAGAAAAGGTAACACCTTTTCTTTCGCTCGGCTGGTTGGGTTTGAACCAACGGATGCGGGAGTCAAAGTCCCGTGCGTTAACCAATTTCGCCACAGCCGAATAAGGAGGGTCTGGAAAAGTGGAAGAGGGCAAAAAGATCATGGAGCCTTAAATTCAGAAAGGCCTTGAAATCTCAATACACTTTAACGTTTTCTATTTACCTCTGAAAACATTCCAGACAACAATGGCAACTCTTTTTATCAATCACAATAATATTATGTAATGATTTTTTAAAAACAACTAAAGATTTTACAAAAAAATTTATTTAATCAAAGATTCGATCATTTTTCTTGTATCTCTAGTTACCAAGCCGGAGAATAACTTTCTGTATTCATTATTTCCGATTGACTTTAAGCATTCTTCAAATGTTTTTGTCTTGATGTATGCTTTTGCAATCATTTCATAATTGTAGTTCTTCTCATAAGAGTGTTTCTTTCCCTGTCGAGACGCGACAGAACTTCTAAGAACAGATGCGACTTTTCTTACTAACTCTGCATCTGTTTCTGCGGTTGTTTTGGCGTCCTTCTCTGTTTTAGGTTCCTCAATTTTTACTGTTGCAGGTTTCTTTTCTTTTTTCTCAACAGCTGCAGGCTTTTTTTCTTCAGCTACAGGCGCAGCTTCTTTTTCAGTGCTTTCTAAGATTGCTTTATTGATTTTGTCATAAACCTCCTGCGGAAGCTCTACCGGTTTTCTTTCAATACAGTAAAAACCTTCATCTTTCCACTGTTCAATGAATCCATCATATCCATTGTCGTTCGATACAATGATATATTTATTCTTTGAATCAGTAGTTTTTCTGGATTCTGATCTTCTGACATCATTATCGACATCTGCTGCGATAACATAATCCATTGCGTTACAGCCATTTCCTTTTACCATAACGTTCTTGATTACGAATTTTCCGGTTTTGATTAAATCGGTAAACTCAATGAATACAGATGGTGTACATCTTGTAAACTTCGATACATAAAGAACCATCATATCACTATCTTCCATCGCACGAGCGATATCGATCCATTTCATGTAGACGTTTTCAGAATCAATATAGTATTTCTTCATACTGAATGTTGATAGCGTTTCGCTATCTCTCCTTTCTTACTTGTCAGGAATATCTTCAGACTGGCGGACATAACCATGTTCCGTTTTATCATAAAGAATAACTTGACTTTTTCTTGCATAGACCATTCCCAATTCTTCAGTTGCTACTTTATAAACATGGTCTAAATCGACCGATACATTAATATTCGTTTCAGTAGCATCATTTGCATTTTTTAATGACTCCAGCTCTTCTTCCAAAGCACTGATGTTACGGACTCTGGCTGTTATTTCTGACTGAATTTTCAAATATGAAACACAGATCATCAGAGTACAGATTGATGCAATCGATAAAAGCAGTACATAAGGCAGGTTCATACGCAGAGCATGTTCTCTGTTCTTCTGGATTCTTTGAATCTTTCTTATGTCCTGATGGGAATCTATGTAATCATAGTTGTTTCTTTGTACAGCCACATTGCCGTAGATAAAATCAATATCTTTTTCTTTCGCCATATTCATCTCTCGCTTTGTTACTGACTACTCACACCGGTAAGCCAGTGTGGTTCATACTATCAAGTTTAGCTCGTAATCGTACATCATTCTCAGGCTTTGGAATACGAGTATAAGTCTGTTTAAGTAGAACTTCTATTACCAAGCAGCCCTACGGCCACATTATTATGTCAAACATTCTAGTTAGGTTTCGGTAAACTTCGGCCTTTCGGTCAGGAAGGATAGTCATTCTCCCTAAAATAGGTTTTAAGCTACTTTAATTCCACTATTTAATACTTTAATGTTGTTAGTTTTAATCCATTTAATGAGTTTCAATTCTTTGTTGTAACAAGTCTTAAATTGTAAAATACATTTATCTTTATCTATATTCTTAGTTTTGTAATCGTAACAATATAATAAGAATGAGGAATACCAGTCTTGTTGTACTGGTGTTCCATCTGATAGCTTATAGATTCGATCAGAAAGTTTCTTTTTAATATAATCATCAGCAGTATGATCATACTGACTGGCTTTGTAATCATTCGGAACTTCTATATATGTACCACCGGTTGTATTGAATTTACGTTCCACAGCGGATTGGAATCCGCCGGGACAACGGTTCTTAATGGATTTACCAAACTGCTTTTTCTTATTGGCTTTGCCTTTAGAATTAACAGTTGTATTTTTAGATCGTTTCATTAGCTTCGCTGCATTTTTAGGCTCTGTAATAAATGTATCTCCAAGACTTCGTAGATGGTTTACATCTTCATTGATAGCAAGATGTCTGTTTGTGGCATTAATTCTGCAAAGTTCATAATATTTCATTTTTAACTTTTTATAATGGTTGGAATAAGTCCAGGTTTTCTTACCCTTCCTTATAGTTCCATTAGAATTATAATTCTGAGGATTCGTCGCCCGTCTGCTTCTGTCCATGGCTCTGAGATAAAGACGTTCCAGGCGTTCTGTTTTTTGAATACTGTTACCACGTTCAGAAAGGTTTTTAAGTCCTACTTCTGTATCAGAAGTATAAGCAACTGTTTGTGTGCCAATATCGGCTCCAATCATACCTTTCCCATATTTATGCCGTGGATTTCCATATTGATCGAATTTTGGCATTGCTCGGCCTTCAATCGTAAGATGTAAATATATACGATATTTTCCACGGATCCGTTTTGGTACGAGCGTTGCATAGCATGAGCGGTATGTATTTATGCAGTACGCTTCATCAAGAAGCGTCTTGATCGCATTCATATCCACTAGTTCAGGATTTGCTAAATAGTCTAAAATTGCATTTACTTCATCTGACTGAAATCGATCAGTAACTTGTATCCCAAACGAAAGTTTCCTAAGCTTAAATTACAGTTTAATACCAAATCATCATTCTTCGTTTTTTATAACATTCTTTAAGAAAAAGTTTTAAATGTTCATAATCTTTTCCATCTGAATATGCTGCATACGTAAATATTTTACCAGTAAAATCAATGTCTTTGATAAGGTTATATATCTTTCCACAAGTCTTATATCCGCACTTTCCTTCACAATCAGATTGAAATAGAAAGTCAGCAATATCTTTATCCTCATTTTTAAAGCGATCATCTGCTAAAATACTATTTATTCGCTCGTTGTATTTTTTCGGATCTAATATAGCCATGCTCGTATTGGCATACACTTCTCCTAATTCTTTATCCCAAGCACTTGCGATATTGGCTCTTAGCCTATTAAAACCGATATATCCCATATCAAATGAATAATTAGATTTTTTGCTTGTTAAACACACTCCCATTTCATTATTCCTTTCTTAAATTCTAAATTACGTTGATTTGTTCTAAGAGCTGCTTCTGCGTCCGATTCGGATAGATTCTGTACTTATAAGAGTTTTTAATTAACAAAAAAATCATCTCCTTTCTACTTATTCTATAAGTAGTATGTGAGATAAATGAAAAGTTAAAGGCGATTCATCTCTGACTTATAGAAGTCAGAGTCTTCTCGCAAAAGATGATAAAATATGGCAAATCTTATTAGATATAAATAGTATGAAAGATTTAACTTATTTGGGATGAAAAATCTAATATTACAGAGAAATAACGGCAAATTATTTTTTACATAAAAAAAACAGAAGGTGAACCCTTCTGTTTCTTAATTAATTATTCAAGCATTTACCCATAAGAATGATCTCATTGGTATTTTCATCCTTAACAACATATACATATGGTCCTGTTACATTGAAGTTCTGTATAATAACGGCCTGATCTTCGCTTACTTTTTCTTCTACACCATCTCCGCTATCATCAACATCCATTGTGAATTCTGTGGCGTTATAGATTTCGTTTAAAAGCTGTCCGTCGAGTCCAGTAATTCCATCATCAAATGGAGATACAAGACCTAACTCATCCATATTTCCAGAAATAACAAATTCTGAAGTTTGAGAAACAACCGGGACATCAAAGGCAACTTCTGAACAATTCGGTCCAACATTCTCATTGAAGTTTAATAATTCATCAAAGGCCTCTTTTGTAAGGTTTGATATAAATGAATCAACCTTACTGTTTTCTGTTGGCATGATGTCGCTGATGATATACATCGCATACTGGTCTGCATCTTCGTCTGTCTTTGCATATGGAAGGCGTAATACCGAAATCTTATCCTGCGATAGTTCTTTTAAATTTTCTGGTGTTTCATAACCGTACATTGTTGTATATGCATGTTCATTATTTTCATCCATTGTTGTATGGATTCCATAATTAAATCTTAGGTCAAATGACATCAAATTAACAATGTTAATCTTATTCTTGTACATAAAGAAATCACTCGGAAGAGAAAATGAAACTTTATATTCTGTCTCATCAGAAAGCTCATCCTGGTATGTAGATGTCATATCGTCCGCATAAGATAAAAGTTTTATTCCAGTATCAGTTTCTGTTGTAATTTCATCCGCGTTATCCGCTAAAGAGTCCTCCTCATCCGGAATAACCTCTCCAAGTTCAGATACCTTTTGACTGTTTTTTAGAACATCATTTACGAATGTAATTCGTTCTGTGTTTGTTAGCGAATCTTTTGTTCTTTTCAATTTATCAAGTGTTTCTTCATTTAAATTAAAGGCATCTGCGATATCTGATTTTACGGATCCATCGGCGTTATGATACAGCTTCGTATAACTATCTTTTACCAGAAAAGGACTAATAACAAATTCATTGCTTTCTTTTGTGAGAGTCCTATAAAGTTCCAGATCACTATATGTAATCGGCTTTATAGTTTCCTCAACGGCCTCTGTCTGTGCTTCTGTTGATTGTTCTACAGCTTCATTTTTTGAGCAGCCGCATAATGCAGTTGCAGCTAATAATCCAATTAAAATTTTTCTATTCATGAATTTTCTCCTGTTTGTTTTTTCTTTTAGTATGTGAGAAAATCCTTTTTTTTAGTTAAAAAAAAGAGAGCCTTAGGCTCTCTTTTCTATAAACTCGGATCTGCAATTCTTCCCATATAAATGATATCGTTGGTTGTATCATCTTTTAAAATAAACACGAACGGGCTGTCAGCTCTTACGTATTTTGTGCCCTCTTCTTTTTCAGTAGTATCTTCTAAAATTTCTTTTTCTGATACATCAACTCCAGAACCATTTTCGTTTGCACTAAATGTTGACAGCTGATACACCGCATCGATTCTTAAGTTTCCAATTGTACTGAAGTCTTTTGTGTTTTTACTAAATACGGATGAAATTCCAATATCCCTTAATTTCTCAATTAAATTCGGATCATTTTCTACTGAAAAGTCCGGAACGATGAAATCTAAGGAATCATATCCATATAATCTCTTATACTCAGAAAAGTCTAAAAGATCATGAAGTTCATCTTCCGTTGTATCAGCCATAAATGCATCCACAGAATCAGTATCAGAATCAGAGTTATCACAAATAATGTATAACGAATAATCATTTCCATTTTCTACGTTATACGGAATTCTCAGTACGTCAATATGATTATTTGCTTCTTTTACCTGCTCGATTGGAAGTTCTGTACCGCCAAACGCCTGGACATCTTTTCCATCCCATGAGATTGTTCTCTTCTCATAATTCCAAGCATTACTAAAATAAATTGCATTTGCCAGTACGCCAGAGGAGTATTCTACATTTTCCGGAACTGTGATCTTTAAATCCCTTCCGGAAGCTTCTGATAGAATTTTATTAAACGTCTCTTCGAAATTCTTATAGTTAATCTGTTCAATTTCTTCTGCGCCTGTTTCTTTGCCTGCATATGCTTTATTTACAATCATCAAACCGTTTGTTCCATCAAAGACTGCATTCTCATTATACTCGTCATATTTAGAAGTTACTGAATCTGATACTTCTAAGATGTGGTTTAACTCTGTTTTGCTTTCATTCTCTGCATATTTCACAATTGGATGAAACGCATCTCTGATCCCATAAGGGCTAATAATACTGTTCGACTCTTTATCAATCATGGAATCATATAAAAAGATATCTCCATGTATATCCTCAGTAACAGATGCAGTTACTTCTTTTCCATGGTTTGTTGCCTCTGTTTTGGAATCTTGCCCATTGCTGCATGCCGTTAATAATGTTACTGCAGCTAATCCCAATAATACACTTTTCTTATTCATAATTTTTCTCCTCTTCTAAATTTCATTAATTGTAGTAAACACAATTGTTTCTAATCCTGTTTTTCTATGAATGAATGATTCAATAACACGATTCGTCCGGTTTCTCATGGCTTTATATTCGCTTTCTTTACACATGGGATGTTTTCTTAACCATCGATCCAGTTCTTCTCTCATTTCCTGAAATAATTTTGCTGAAATATCAGAACGACTTAATCCAAATGATGTGACGGCAGGATTTGGCAGCCACATACCAGATGCAGAGTCTACAGTAAGACTGATGATGACGATACCGCCACTCGATAATTTCTGCCGATCTCTTAGAGCTTTCCCATCAATGTCTTTGGCACCCAACATGTCGATCATGATCTGTTCGTGAGAGACAGGATCACCAATGAAATATCCTTTTTCGTCGATGGTAAGAACATCTCCATCTTTTAACATAATTGCATTTTCTGATAGTGTTCCAATTTTTTCAGCAATTAATTTAGCAGAATACCGTTGCCTGTAATCTCCATGAATTGGGATTGCATATTTCGGTTGTAATAAAGAATAGATCAATTTTAGTTCTTCCTGACAGGCATGTCCTGAAACGTGAGTGTCCTGATAAATAACTTCTGCGTGACGTTCTGCTAATCGGCTGATTACATTTGCGACTGCTTTTTCATTTCCTGGAATTGGTGTTGAACTTAATATAACAACATCATTTGGTTTAATTGAAATAAATTTATGGATTCCGGTGCTCATTCTCGATAAAGATGCCATTGATTCACCCTGAGATCCGGTTGCAATAATAACAATTTTAGAATCATCATATTTATCAACTTCACCAATATCGATCAGTGTTTTTTCTGTAATTGTAACATAGCCTAAATCTGATGCAATTGATAATGTGTTTTTCATACTTCGTCCATCAATCGCCACTTTTCTTTCATATCTTGTTGCAATGTCTAAGATTTGTTGTACTCTGTCAACATTAGAGGAATATGTCCCTATAATGATTCTATTGTTTTTGTGTTTTGCAAATATTGAATCTAAAGTCTCTCCTACTGTTTTTTCAGACATTGTAAAACCAGGTTTAGTGGCATTTGTCGAATCCGAAAGAACTGCTAATACGCCCTCGTTTCCTAATTCTGCAAATCGATTAAGGTTGATTCTGTCACCGAATACAGGTGTATAGTCGATTTTAAAATCACCAGTATGGATAACTAAACCGACCGGCGTTTGAATTGCCAATGCGGCTGCATCTTGAATGGAATGATTTGTTTTAATAAATTCTACCTGGAAAGATCCAAATGTTAATTTATCTCCGAAACTTATGATATTGGTTTCTACATCAGTGACCTCTTCTCTTTCCAGTTTTCCATTAATTAAGCCTATGGTTAACTTTGTTCCATAGATTGGAACATCTAATTCCTTAATGAGATAAGGGATTGCACCAATGTGATCCTCATGGCCATGTGTAATTAACATTGCCTTGATTTTTCTTTTTTTCTTTTTCAAATATGTAATATCCGGAATGATCTTATTAATTCCTGGCATATCATCTCCAGGAAAAGCCATTCCACAATCAACGATGATGATATCGTTCCCGTATTCAAATACGGTCATATTCATTCCTATCTGCTCTAATCCGCCAAGAGGAATGATTTTCAAATTATCCTTTCTTTTTTCCATGCTTTTTCCTCTATTTTTGTTATTGTTATGTTTAGTATGTGCGATTTTTTAGGTTTCGAGAAATGAAATCTAAATTTTTACATTATCATTTTTTGATTTTTTCCATACTATAGAAAATACCTGAAAGGAGATGCAATATGAATGAATTAGAATACACAAAAGGAATTAAAAAAATTTTATAATGATGCCAACTTTAGAAATTATGGAATAAAAGTTATAGCCGGAAATAAGAACTCCCTATTGAATGAAAAAGCAAAAGTAAGTAATCCAAATCTTTTTGTTTCTGATCATGTTTATGTGTGTGAAAATGGAGTTACCAATATTTTAATTAAAAAAAAGAGCCTTCGGGCTCTTTTTTTAGTCTTCATTCCATAAAGTCTTATGCTTCTGTTTCCTGGAATAAGTCTTTTCTGTTCTAATTGTACGAGTACCAGTATTCATCATCGTCTGAACACGATTTTTCTTACAGAATTTTCTATAAGCCTTTTTCCCGTACTGCTTAATAAACATATCTTTCTCAATTTCCATAATACTTCTTTCCTCATTTTCTTTTTCTTTAGTATGACGGAAATTTAGAGAAGATAATTATTTTCCAATCATGACAAGATCATGAATTCCGGCAAAGGAATGGAAATGTTTATTAATTTTCCTTGTTATCTCTCGATCTACTATCTGAAGATTTCTTACAAAGGATGCATCGGCACAGCATCCTCCAGGCTCGCCAATATAAATTAATTTAACATTTGGATTAATGGCTCTTAACTCTTGCAGAATTAAATTTGCTGTATCACCCATTTCTGGCCATGACATAATGACATAGTCCATGTCTTTCGCATATTTTTTTATTGCATTGATTCCATCAATTTTTTCAATATCTGTCCAATTGGAAAATTTTTTCCATGGTTGTTTGTCTGTCGCTATGATATCTACTCCAAGCTTTTTTAAGCCAAACGTCAGCATTCCTGAGCCTGCCATTATTTCTAAGCATTTTCCTGTTCCAATATATTCTGACAAAGGTTTTAGCCATTCGTTTGCAATTAACGGGAACGCTCCTTTCGAGATGAAGTCATCTCTTGTTAACCGAGCTTTTTCCATTAAGCATAAGTTGGGACTAAACTCTTCTACTTCGTCTGGGTATGCATCTGGAATAATCTTTGCGAATAGTAATTCATAATTTGCCGTCATTTTATTAATGAAGTCATCATACTTGTTTTCTAAATCTTCGTACAGTTCTATCATCACTTTTCCTCCTGTTTTTGATTATACTTTATAATGGCAAAAACTGGAAGCTTTTAGTCTTATTTTGCCGTAATTGTTCCTCGAATTATTTTTTCCAGGTTTATCTATCATAAAAAAAAGATTGCCACAACAACAATATGTTATGACAATCTTTCTCAAAGGGAGGTATGTAGCACAATACTTAGATATAAAGTGGACCAAGAGGGACTCGAACCCACGACCGCCCGGTTATGAGCCGGATGCTCTAACCAACTGAGCTATTGGTCCATTTCTTCAAACAAAACTTAACTCTTTTAATCTTTATCTATTAATATTATGTCATTAAATTTTTAAGATAACTAAAACTTGAGAAGAAAAAGGAGCTTGAAAGCTCCTTTTTAATATGTAAAGGTCACAGTCTCATATTCATCCGTATTCCTATTGTAATCTTCTCTCGTACATTCTTTTACGCTTACGATTTTTCCATCTTTACACTGCTCCTGGAACAGCTCCTGCACCTTTGCTGCAATTTCGTCTGCAAACTCAGCACCAAAATAACGGTTAAAGTCATTTTCGCATTTCATATAAGAAGTTGTTTTGTTCCCATTATCATCGACTGTAATTTCAAAATACATCTCAATGTATCCTAATGGCGCAGAATAATCTTCAATACCAGTCGCAGCCTCAGATTCAGAACACGGAGCGATATTAGAAATCTTATAACCTAAATCCTCATATTCCTTTCTGATCTTCTGCTCAAAATAAGTTCTTGCCTCCTGCGGGAAACCAAAATCGCTCTCTCCGCAAATTCTCTCATAAAATTTTTTGTTTTTGTTGTCCTTTTTTCCTGTAATTTTAAAATAGATGTTTAAATACATAATTTTGTCCTTTCAAAGATCATCAACGGTTACAAATTTAGTATGTAAGTTTATCAAGAAAATTTTTTGACAATTTTCTTACAATGATAATTTGATTTTCAGAATAAGAAGATCAAGTTTATTTGCAATACTCGTTTCTTCTGTCATTCTATTAACTACTTCATTTACAATTGTTTTTCTTAAATCTTCCATTCTCAAATCCTCCATTAATTGTTTATATATTTAGTATGTATCGATTTTTGGAAAAACAAGAAAAAAAGCGGAAAAAATTTTTCCGCTTATAAATATACAATTTGTTTTTCCTTAAATGTCTTCTTAAGATCGATGAGTTTTTGGTTTGTACTGCCTCTGTATGGAAAATTCACATCTGCTAATTCCTTTACGAACTTTCCATCAACTAAAACATCGCACATCGCCAAAATAAATCTTCGTATAACCATTTCGTTTTTGGCCATTGTATATTGGAACCCTTCGAATAATTCTTCAGCTGTGTATCCGGTATAGATCCAGATTGTTTTTGAATCGCCATACTTTTCTCTTACATCTGTAACAAGTTTAAGAATTCCGTCCAGATTATGTGTATTCAATGGATCTCCACCGGAAAGAGTAAGTCCAGAAACATAATCTTTATCGAGTTCTTCAAAGATTTCATTCTCAGCTCGTTTATTAAACAAGATTCCGCTTGTGTAGTTCCACGTTATTTTATTCTGACACTCTTCGCAGTGATGGTCGCATCCGCTTACAAATAAAGTCACGCGGATACCATCACCGTTTAACATATCGCACTTTTTTATATCATGATAATTCATAAAAAGCCTCCTTGAGCATCGAGTACAAAGCTCGATTTATCAAATATCAATGTTAGCTGCTGTTTTAGCCAGCTGGTCAGCCAATTCATTATATTCAACGCCTGTATGAGCCGCTACTTTCTTAAATTCAATTTCAATCTTTTCTTTTGCTTTGAGACCGAATTCTTTATAGCGGATTGCTCCATCTTCATTTGCCTTCCATGGTTTTGTCTGTTTACCATTTACAACAGTACCATTGACCCAGCCAGCAATACCTGTGTAATCATGATAAATGATAATCTTTCCAAAGCCCATATCAATTGCTTTTTGAATTGCAATCATCGAAGCTTCCACTTCACCTGCAACATTCCACATTTTTAACATAACTGGATCTGCGCCCGTTTTTGCGATTTTTTCAATCTTTCCGTCATACATAAATACAACGCCGGATCCATAGATATTAGCTGTCTTATTATAACTGCCATCCACATACGCAACCGCAGTTTTCTTATTATTGTCTGTATGTACAGATTCCTTTGCTGGTTCTGCTGCCTTTGCTTCTGCAACTGTCTCTGTCACTGCTTCCTGAACTTCTACTTTAGGTTTTGTTTTAGCCGCTGTACGCAATCCCAAATATGCTTCTGCGTCTTCTTTTGTCTTAAAGGATTTAAAAGTTGCGGATGGATAACCATCCACAGATTCTTTGCATTCATCCCAGGTTAAAAAGATTCCTTTCTTTCTTCCATTTTTTACTGCATAGTATTTCATAAGATTTCTCCTTTATTTTCTGTTTTTACTATTATGCAAACGTTCCAGGGAGAATAATCTCCCTGGATAAATCTTACATACTTACTCTTTCCTGAATTTCTACCATCTTAGAATTACAAAATCTTCCTGTTTTTTCTGGAGTTGAATCATAGTTTTTATCTCCATCTACCGTACCAACTCTTGTATATCCAAGATATCCGTTCATACGATCAATTTCAGTAATATTCTTACTTCCGCATTTTGGACAAATCTTCATACTTAGCTGCTGATGTCCACATGTGTTACAATAAGTCAACTGAAGATTAATTCCTTCATAGAATCCCATATCCATCGCACGTCTAACTAAAGTTTTAATCGCGCCCTTGTTATATGTGATTGGATATCTGCAATATTGGATTTTGCCACCATTAAACAGGTTCCAGAAACGTTTCTCATCGTCCTGTTTCTGAATCGGAGTAATGTCTTCCCACACTGCATCATGGAATGAGTTTGTTACATAGTCTTTTGATGATACATTTTTGATAACGCCATATTTTGCGCGGAACTGTTCTATCTGCTTTCCTGCCAATGTCTCGGCTGGCGTTCCATAAATGGCAAAAAGAATTCCGTCTTCTTTTTTATAGCGATCTACTAATTCATTAATGTGTTCCATTACCTCCAGAGCGAATTGACCATCCTCTCTGATTGATTTTTTGTTATAAAGTTGCTGTAATTCATTTAAAGCTGTGATTCCAAAGCTTACTGTGAATGATTTTAAAATTGGTTCGATCCGATCATTCGGACCTAAATGGCCGCCGTAGAAGCCGCCTTCACAGAAGCAGAGTGGATTACTTCCAGCTTTCAAGTTTCCAAGATAATCAATGGTTCTCTTATGAAGATTTCTGATCATCTCCATATAATAATCCAGTACTTCATAGAAGTCTTTATTTTCTTTTCTGGATTTCATTAGAATCATTGGTAAGTTTAAAGTCACAACACCGCAGTTTGCTCTTCCGATAAACACCGGAGTATCAGAAGCAGAGGCAGGATGCATTCCACCCTCTTTATACCACGGAGATAAGAAGGCTCTGCAGCCCATCGGGCTGATAACTCTCTTATATTTTTTATACATTGAAGGAACATATCCTTCTCCTGTCAAACTAAGATAGTCCGGATACATCGTATGGCTGGAGCATTCGATTGCTTCATCGAATACATCTTCATATTCTTTTCCGGTTCCATGTTTCTCTTCATCATATAAAAATACAAGTTTAGGGAATAATACAGGTTTCTTGAACCCTTTCTTTCCCTGACCTTCTTTACGTACTCTTAAAATCGTTTTAATGATCATTTTTCCAAGCTCACCTTCTGCTAAACCAAAAGAGAAAGTCGTAAACTCACATACCGTCTTTTTCAAGATATTTTTAGCGGAATAGACTATCTCTTCACCCTCGTCTTATTCGTTAGGGTGTCTGGCACTTCAGTAATTTTATATTTATAATTACTTATGGATTTCATAATCTGTTTAGATCGTATATCCTAGTCGTTACACCTTCAAAGATATTTCTATCTAAGCTTGGCACGGTATTGGCTGCTATCCCTTTCGGGACCGTAGCGTCTCTTACGAAGCGTATTCGTCTATGGATTATCTTTCGATAAGCTTATCATTATCAGTAGATAAGCAGTCTTAGTTAACTTCAACCGTTAGCAAAATTTAATTAACTATTTTATGAATATTAATTTTGGACATAATTTCATTTATTTCTCTCGTCTGTTCAGCACTAACTTGTGTTTCTACACCATCTTCTATTTCCTCAAATTTGAAATATTGATCAAATTCTGAATTTGATTTATTTGGGTTATTGATTCGTTTTCTTAACATTTTTGCAGAAATTCCAAATACTTTTGCCATATTTACAATTCCATATTTAATAATTCCTGTATTAATTTCTTTTATAATTTTATAATTATTACTTTTTGATATCTCCTTATCTACAATTTCACCATTATTATCTATCAATCTAAATTTGTGTCCTCTAAACTCAAATTTGTTTATTTTAGGATTGCAGACATTTGAAATACATTTCATATATTTTTTATCACCAAATATTTCAATTGCACAATCTACTAACGATTCGTATACCGTATTTGTGTTTAAATCAATAACTTTCTTTGAGTGCCAACTTTTTGAGCCAGTTTTTCCATAAGACACATTATATATGCCTTTTTGTACATTTCCTCCGCATCTTAAGTTATATCCAATTGAAGGATTAACAGAATCATATTCATTTATATAAGCGAATTCTTTTTCATTTGACAATTTTTTTGTTTCAATATTCGATTCTAAAATATTAATACTGAAATTTTCAATTCCATATTTTCTTATGTCGACATATAGTGGATAATTATAACATATATGATTTTTACTATAAGCAGTTCTTTTATCTTCTTTTATTCTTTTTTCGAAATTATAAGTTTGTCCTATATATATTTTTTTATTAATTTTATTTTCAATTATATAAATACAATAATTTAAATTTTCCATGTATATATTATGTAAGTTAATTAAAATTTTACACCATTTTCATGTTCACCAGATGCAGCTATATATGTTTCCATATATGCGCCCTCTCTTAACACATTTTCGTGTTAAGCCGATGGATAATCTCCTCTTGATGATCCCACAGTATTAAGCTTGTACTCAATTCCTTGCATTCCCTGTTCGCATTCTCGCTCTGTTTTTGCATATGCATATGCTTTTGCAACTGCATCCGCAGAATTCCTGATTTCTTCAATGATGTTCCGAATCTTTTCTTTATCTTTTTCCTCATCTAAGATTCCCTGTTTAATCATTAAGTCAATCGTCTTTTTTCCATCTTGGCAGACCTGCTTATATCGTTCAAAGAAGAAGCGATCATAAGACTTTTCTGCGTATGGAAGTAATGTTGAATCAATTTCTGGCACTGTGAAGCCCGGCGGGTGCGTATGTTTCCATACTCTTACGTTTCCCGTTGGAACATATTTTAGTGTATACACACTCCTACTCTTTCAGCATGTGATCAATTCATGCTTACTCTACTTAGCTGATTCATCAAGCTTTTCGATGTCCTCTACATATTCATCCTTATTAATTTTAATTCTTCCATAATTTGAACATTGATAAAAGCCTTCATAATCTTCAATATTTTTCCATATTTCCATATTATTTTTTAATAAGGATTTAACACGGTATTACCTTTATCTCACCGTATTGCAGGTTTAGGTTTTCTTAGTCAGCTTATTCGTCTGTGGTCTAATGTCCTATTATCGGTTTACTCTCAATAGGAAGTCTTAGTTCGCTGATACCGTTAGCAGTTGTTTTTACAACCACACCGGATGATCAATCCGTTAAGTAAGTTTTATTACGGCCGCTCTTAACCGTATTGCTGTGCAGCAGTTGTCAGAATGATATCTCCAATTACATCAAAAGCCGTGTCTAAGCTCTTTGGCTCGTTATACCAGATGTTTCCCATCTGGAATCCACCATGAAGAACAGATGCCATATCAAACAGGCAGCAGTTTAAAGTATCTTTTCTGGAATCCTTATCATGAATGTAAATATAACCGTCTTTTGCAGCCTGTTTTTCATCTTCCTGCAGAAATGACATTTCATACATTCTTGTTGAGTATTCACCATATAGAAGACTTCTTTTTGTTGCGACCAATGAAGCATCCTTATTTGCGTTTGACCTGTCTCCGATATAACGAATTGTGTTCTCGGCCTGTTCCATTTCATCAAAGATCTTCATGCTCTTCTGTTTCCAGTTTCGATAATTTCGATACTGATTTGCTACCTTCGGGTCTACTCGATCTAATGCATATTCAACCATAGAATGTACGGCATCGATATGGAATTCTGTTTCACCGGATTCTTTGATCTTTTGGACAACATATTTTACAATGTCCTGTTTTTCCTTGTCCGACCATTGCTTTGCGATTCGGTTTGCTGATTTTTGAGTTGCGATGATAATTTTTTCTGGATTAAATGGTTCTTTTGTACCATCTTTTTTGATGATTACAATTTTTTTCAAATCAAATTTATTCATTTTTTTGTCCTCCTGTTATGATTTGCATTATTATTATGTTGTAATATCTGTAGAAACAAAAAAGACCTGTTTCCAGGTCTTAATCATATTGAATGTTTCCATCATCATAAGAGTCTTCTGCAGAATAATCATCATCTGAATCATCATCATAGACGATTTCTCCATCTTCGTCGTCATAATCATCGTCATCCTCTAATTCATCACGACAATCGCATTCCTCGATCTCGTCCATATGTAAAACATCCAGTCCGGTTAAGCTTTCCAAATAGCCCGTGATATCTTCTTCTATATACTTAGGCAACTCATACTCTTTTTTTTCTACAATATAATTACCGCAATTTTCACATTGAGCTGCTAAGCAAAACTTATTTTTCTTTTTAAGAATAATTGCCGAGATGTTCGGAAGTTCTTCAGATGCATCTGGGATCAGATCCAGAGTCAGAAATCTTTCAAATTCAGTTTGTGTCATTTTCTTTGTACTTGTCATAATGCCCTCCAAAATATTTTCTATTTTTAGTATGAGCAATACGCGAAAAAAAGTTCTAAAAATTTATATTTTTATTCTTATTTTTTTTATTTTCTTACATACTTAATATGACTATAATTTTTTTATTAAAAAAGGAGATTTTAAAATGATCTATAATTGTGATAAATGTGGAGAAATTAACCTTGGCAAAATTCGTAATGCAAAATATTGCCCGATTTGTGGAAATGAAGTAAAACTCATTGACATGAGTAAAAAAGTTGTATCTCGTTATACTGAACTTTTAAATGAAGGAAAGAAAAATTGCGAGGAAATTATGAATGAAATTTCCAAAGAGCTTCATATGTCTATCAGATCCGTAAATCAGGCTGTGACAAAGGCAGCATTAAATGAAGAGATCGAGAAAGATGGTCTTGTTCAGGAACAGTATGAATATGACATCGATGCAATTGTTAAGGACGGTTGGGATGGAAAACTTAAGACCATCAAAGAGAAACTTCCTGATGACTGTACTTATTTAACGATTTGTTATTATGCAAGAAAGACACGCGTTCAGAGTGCTATCGAAAGAAACGCAAAACGAGCAGAAACCGATGAGCGGATTCGTTCCCTTGTTAAAGTTGGAACTCCTGTAAACCAGATCATTGCTGAAACAGGCGCAAAAGAATATCAGATTGAAAAGATCCTCATTGAAGAGATTGCAAAGGATCGAGCAATTGCTAATCCGTACATTAATTCCGAAAACAAATCCAAAGTTCTTGAAATTGCAAACAGTGCCGACTGGGATGGACGTTTAAAGACCATTAAGGAAGCACTTCCGGGAGTATCTTATCTGGAGATCAACGCAATTATCGCTAAGAATAAGTGATTTTATATATAATTTAGGATTTGGTTGGGATTCCCAGCCAAATCCTTTTTTTATGCCAATAAATCAAGTTGAGTTATCCGTTTTTTTGATTTCGGTCTTCAATAAAAATGGCGTTTCTTTTATATATTTTGCAATAATCTCATTTATTAACTTCTCGTATGATATGTTCTTCTCTTTTGCAATTGCCTGTAAAGTGTCATATTTATTTATATCAAGTTTAATTCTAGTATACTTATAGTCATATTCGACACATTGTTTCCAAAATTTCTTAATTCCGTAATGTTCAGCAATGTTATCTACTGATCTTAATTTTACTCCAAGTGCTTCAGCGATATCTTTTTGTTTATAATTCATATTTTTGAAATATTCAAATTTTTCAATGGTTGTATCTTTTATTCTCGTATCGTCAAATATATCTGAGCTTGCTAAATCAAAAAAAACCGCCCACATGCATACCTGAATTGCGTTATAATGATCCCTTGCACAATGATTTTTTGTTATCATATATTTGTACAAGTCAATATCATTCAACCTTTTTTCTTGTTTTATGTTATGTGCAAGATATTTATCGAATAAGTCCTTCCCAAAATATGTTTCCATATCTTTACTAAGTTTTACGATATTAAGCTGTCCTTGAGATGTTGCTTTTGCTCTATATCCATGATTTAATGCTGTCACAAGAAATGTTTTGTTTATTTTAGGTTTATTTTCTTTTGGTGCCTTCCACAAATCATAAGCCATATCGGATAATTTAATTTCTATATCTGTGCAATCATATGTTTCACATAAATTTAAATTTTCCGGAGCAATCAATGTCGTTTTAGGATCCCAGCCTGCGTTAAATTCCAGTAAACGGCATCTGTGTTTATGGCATATATACATAATTGGAATCTGGTGGTCTGTATGCCAATAATTTTCACGTTCTTTTTCCTGCTCTTCTTTTGCGCATTTTGGACAATATTTCAATGATGTTAGCTTTAATGACGACCTTTTTCGATCTAACATATCTTTATTGTTTTTTATATTATTGATAAGTTTTTCATCACTCTCCAATGTATAGAAGCGTCTTTCAAAATTGAACGTCGTATTCTTTTCAATAATTTCATTATAATCAAGGAAATCTGTTGGTAACATATTTAAAATACGATATATTTGATTTAGTGGAGACAGACTATTGAATTTCTCAGTTTTATTTTTGAATAGCTGTTCCTTTGTTTTAGTAAGTGTGAAATTACCGGATTGGTTATGGTATCTAACTAAAACACTATACCAAAGTTCATTTTCATATGGAACAGGAAAACATGATATCATATCGTACTCCTTTCGATGAGACCTATCTCGTCTAATTTAGAAATTAGTTCATTTATATTTTGGGCTTTTTCATATATACCTGTTATATCATCATTTTCCTTTATCAACACTGGACGTCCTACTTTTTTTGCCTCTTTATCTTTTATTGCAAAGTCTGATATTGACATACCACCTTCTTTTTCTGGATAAACATGAACATTATATTTATCAGCAATTTTTTTTATAAACCTTAGATCGATTTTATCATCATCTGATAAAAGATATTCCTTTTGCATAAGAATAAACATTTCTACAATATAAAACGGGATTCCTCCAGTGATTTCATATAATCCTGATGCTAATTCTTTTGTCAAATTTATTTCATTGATAATTTTACATTTCCATAAATCTGTTAAAAATAAATAGTATATTTTATCTTTTTTCAGCGGAAGCAGACGTTTCCCTAAAGTTCTTCGCTTCAAATATTCTTCAGATTCAAATAATTGCTCTGCTTCTAATGTACCACTAAAATAAAGGCTTGAACAAGACGAATTCGACAATCCCAATACAACTTTCATAAGTAGACGGGTTTGCTTCTTCTTCAATGCAGCTAATACAACATTTTGGATTTCATCAATTACAATAACGCCAAAATGGAAAAAAGTACACATTTTTTCTATATAGTTAATAATTGATTCTATTGTGTATCTTGTTTCAATATAGATTTTTGAATAATCTGTTCCTGCGACTGCATCTATCTCTGTCATAATTTTTAGAGCAAACGATTTTACTGAACAATCAAACGGACACTCTATATATAAATAAGGAATCTGTTTGAAATATATTGATTGATTTTTGTAATTTGTATGCGAAATCATTTTTGGAAAAAAATCCAAACATTTTTTTATTGTTGAGCTTTTTCCGATACCCGGAGTTCCTAATAAAGACATAGTCCTTGAATTTATAAAAAACTGCTGACTTGGCATATTTATGTTTTGTTTTAAAAACATATATGTATTTTTAGTTTTATAATTATCTATAATACAATCATACAAGTCAGAATACACTTCATACATGTAATCAAATGAATAAGAAAAAGCACGAATATTATTAAGATAGTTTAACTTTGAATCTACATCATATTCTGATGATAATAATTGTGGCCGATAGGTTGTTTCTTTTATAAAATCTTGTTTAGCAACCTTTTCAGGTAAGGCTTCTATGAAAGGATTATTTGTATCTGTATTTGTATATATGGCATCTACAATTTGATTATTTTTATATTTCATAAGCTCTCCTATATGCCGTGTCTATTGTTTTATTTATCAGCAATTTCGGTTATCCATCTTGTTAAATCAATTTTTGCTTGCAATCTTTCATGTTCAAAAGACTTTTCTACATTTCTTTTTTCCTTAATCCATAGCTCCTGATCTGTACGATTCATGTTTTTTTCTAACCGGTATTCTTCTGGCAATGAAAACTCGATATATTCATGATCAATGACAAGGAAAATTTTATCAATATATATATCATCATAAGCAATTGTTACTTTTTTGTTTCCAAGAGTTCGGATTAAATTAAGTTGTTCTGTGTTAATATAATAATACTGCTTGTAAAAAATGCCTTTTTTACTTATCGTTGCTGTGTCTCTCTGCAAAGAAAGCAAGTATAGTTCTCGTTGATCTACTGGTATTGTATCGTCACAATTCTTTTTTAAAAACCACTTCCAAAGAGATGATGGGCTGACTTTTAATTTTGCTTTTACCATATCTGCAGTTTGAATATAACTTCTAACAATTCTCTGATTATTAAGATATAATACACATAAAATAATTATTTTTGTAAACTCTCTAAGAGTTAATACGGCCTGATCTCTGTAATCGACTGCCCATCGTTCTTTTGCATCAGCTTCTATTACACCTTTCTTTCGCAAAATAGGTTTATATATTTGCTGCATTAAATCGAACATTTTTTCTACAAGGCCCTTTCGATCCGGTCTGAACGGAGGTAACGTTTCAATTTCAACATCATAGCGTTTACATAACTGTTCTACTTTCTTTCCAGTAAAATCATTGCCTTGATCTGTTATAATTCCTTTTGGCAATCCGATTGACGGCCACTGTTCTTGTTTTATTTTAATTCCATATAAATCACAATATAAAACTTTATTTGCAGCAGCGTTTACAATACATCCCATAACATCCTGTGAATTCTGAGATAAAGTAACGTTAATTCCAGCAATTAGTCCAGTCAAGGTATCAACAGCAGTGTAAACCACGGGTCTCCCAATAGTAATATCGGGATCAAAAGACGACACTAAATATATATCAGCTTCTGTTGCATCCATTTGATAATACCCAAGTCTATCCCTCCATTCATAAGCGTTGCCGAACAATGCTTTTTTATTCCTCTCAAAATCCGATAATCCGTCTCTTCGTATTTCTTTTCTGGCTGTTTTGTTATATTGATTTTTATAGAAAAAATATTTAAACTCATTCCAATTTGGATGTTCAGCAAGCAATCTTCCGTTTTGATCTAAAAAATCATTTAGTAACATACATTCATATGTCCCTCTCAATGAATTTTTTTTGGCTGAATAATAATATTGATTAATAGCTCTTTTAAAGTATTCATCATACATATTTATCTTATCTTTTCGTTTATATTGGCGACATGCTCGTCCTGTCGCTAAACACAAATAAAAAAGCCTGAAAATTGTTCTTTCAGATACCTGATTTTCTTGAGCAATTTCTGCTACTTTTTTCGATCGTTTTTGACTGTCTGTAATAAATTCATGATTTGTCAACAATGGGTGTATCATTGTTAGTTTCTTTTGTTCTGCACATGATATTGGTGTATCATTACGTTTGATATATTCGCTTGGAGGATTGCTCTTTTGAAATTGCGTCAATTCATTGTTCCGATAAAATGCTGGTGCATTTGGATTTTGATATGAAATTAGCCACATTCCCGTTTGTTCTGTTAGCACAGCATGAAATAATTCTTCATTTATTAAATAAAACATTCTAATCTCCTCCTTGTAAAACAATTTTCCAGTCATTTATTTGGAAAGAATTCCAATATCGTCTCGATAGCTCTAATTTTTCAATGGTTGCTTTTTTCATAAGGTCCTCTTTGCTTGTAAATTCTCTGACAGCAATGGAACCATCACTATTTATTATTTTTAAATCTGTCATCCATGAAATATCAAAATACGCTTTTCTGATTCCTGTTTCCTTTAATTTTTTTATTCTTTCACAGTCAAGTTCAAAATTTGTTGTATAACTTTTTACATGTTCTTCTACATCTAATTTTCTAAGATATTCTTTTTCTGCATTTGAATATGTCACAATTATTTGTTCATTTTTTTTGCTATAAAATTTTATAGCCCTGGCTTTAAGTCCTTTTTTTTTCATGTTTTTCTCCTTTTTTGAAAAAATGTATTTTGCTGCCAATAATTAAGTACAAAAAAATAGCAATATCATTAAAAAAATGTATCTTTTTTTTAATTTAATTAGCTATCGGTGTTCATATTTTTTTAAAAAAATCAACTAAAGTCCATTTTCCCATTATTTTATGCTGTTTTTTACCTTTATTTTTTTTGACATTTTTTATTATTTTAAAAAGTCTTTGTCTGCATCTGTCAAAAAATGTCAATGTATCTGAAAAAATGTCAAAGCAGTCGTGAAACTTATACAATGCCAGAAGCAGATTTCGCCTTTCAATAGATCTCTGCGTCTGGAGCTGTCATTAACTGCATCTAATTTTAAACATACACGAATCCCAATATTGCATCATAATCTACTTTATCGTTTTCTTTTCGGCCTTTATTTGCCTTTTTTTATCTCTTTCAGATGCAGTTCAGTGACAGATCAGTGCAGAAGCAGTTTATAATAAAAAAAAGATTCTAAGCTATTTTTTCTATATTTAACTCGATTATTTGTGTATAATATTCATATTTATGTATTCTTATTCATTTTCGTTTCCTTGTTTAACCTGTTTTTCTATAAAATCTATTTATATACTATATTTAGTATTCTGGCATGTTTAACTTTTTCTATTTTCATGTTTTATAGGTAATCATAGCAGTATTTCTCTCTTATTTCAAGTATTTTAATATTTAAGGATGCGAATGCGGCTGGATTTTAACTGCAATTGCTTTAAATCATAGAGTTCATATGCAGAGACATTTCAACGGAAATAGGCAACTGTCTGGTCAAATCGTAGGCATTCCTGCTGCCTCTGCGGCTGTCACTTCTTCTGAACTGCGGATCAGCTCTTGATCATGATTTTAGTCCTGCTCTAGCTGCAGCTGTGATTGATTTCAGATGCAGAGGCGGAAAACATCAAACGGCCAGTTCCATTTTTCGTAAAACGCACATACTAAATAAAAAGGAGAATTATATGATTATTGTATCGATTATCCTTATTCTAATTAATTGTGTTGCACTGCCCTTATTAAGCCATTATTGCCTTAAATTCAGATGTTATTTAAAAGAACTCTATGAGTATCCATATATTAAAAGAATTTGTGATTTATTGTTTTCTTCAAAATGCATTCTCATATGGCAGCTACTATTTGGATGTACAGCTATTTGGATTATTGAAAATATAGGCTTAAAAAACAATCATTTTATAGGAAAACTATATATATTCTATGGAGCAATCCATTTAAGTATCATCTGGATATTTGGAACCATTAGAGAATTAAACCTCTAATGATAAATTTGAAAACATTTTAAATAGTTCATAAACTATCGTAATAATTAATGAAACAGCTGTCAGTGTATTGCCTATGTTATCGCTGCTTAAGAGTTTGATTTGCGAAGCTCGGTCATAAAAAACAATATAGCATATCATACACACAGGATATATTATAAGAAAGCTACATAACTTGTTGTTTAAATTTCCAACCCAACGGCTCAGCGGGCCAAGGACAACAGTAAATACAAGCGCAACAAATGCTGCAATAATTGCTATGTTTTGGAACATATAACAAGACAATCCAGCAATAAGACATGTTTCTCCTAATACTGCAAGCATCGCAAGCCATCGGTCAGCGCCCATATGTCTGAATATTTTAGGCAGTTTTTTTATAACCTCAATCAAAGAAGGTTCTTTTGGAGTTATGTTTGAGTTATCACTGATTTTTTGCCAAATATACCGATCTCCATCAACTGTAACTAAATACTTTTTCTTCATGAGTGGCCCTCCTTCTGCGTCTGTTTCTGATTATATCATAAAGAAAAAATATTTCATTACAATTCTAAAGCTTATAAAACATATTTTTATAAAATTTCAGTTATATATTTGGTTTTCTAATGAGTTATAGATAGAAAATCAATTCATTTCACCCATAATTAACTGGTTTTCAATAAAATCATTTTTGCAATTTTGATGTATATCATATGCAATCCTGATATTGGTTACCAGAATGCTCTCTCCTGCTTCTTCCGCTTGCTCTGTCATCTGTTATGTCTGTGACATGCAGCTATTCTTATTTTGATCTTCATTGCTTTAGCTTCTCTGGCTATTTCAGCTTCTGCTTTCCGTTTTATAAGAGTTTTAATGCCTCTGCGGCTGTTTCTGTGTTTCTTAATCTAAATCCTCGCAAATCTCTTTCAGAGGCTTTTCATGGACAGATCAGTGGCAGCAGCAGTTTATAATAAAAAAAGATTCTAAGGAAACTTAGAATCTTTGACACTTTTTATGATAACAGCGACATTTTTCAACTGATCAGCACAAAGACTCTTTTCTTTATCAATTGTATCATAAAACGATGCTTTTGTGAACGCCCGTTCTGTATTATGATGTTTGTATTTATCTTAGATGCATTTAAACTATCTTTAAGAAGCACACAATCCAATTCATAATAGCAGTTTTTCGTTTTTATTTCAAGTATTTTAATTATTGCATGTATATGCGATTGAATTTTACCGCAATTGTTTTAAATCATAGAGCTCAAATGCAGAAGCATTTCAGGCAGTTTGTACTGTCATTCAAACCTATGAGCTCCTGCTGCTTCTGCTGCTGTCTCTTCTTCTGAGCTGCAGATCAGCTCTTGATCATGATTTTAGTCCTGTTCTATCTGCAGCTGTGATTGATTTCAGATGCAGAGGCGGAAAACATCAAACGGCCAGTTC
>OGEZ01000612.1_pt1 | contig 27954 bp, 31 predicted proteins | sample 1570831 | NCBI WGS metagenome assembly OGEZ01 (sample SAMEA2582059, study PRJEB24529) | metagenome | biome: Human gut stool | place: China | collected 2011
TGAAAAAAAAATCTGAAGAAACACTTGGACCTGACTACGAGAGTAAATTTAGTCCGAAACCTTTTGAAGACTAAAGAATTCCCGATAAAAACAGGTGCTGAGCTTCTTGGAATCAACCGCACCAGCGTGTACTATAATGGAACACCCATATCTCAGGAAGAGTTAGAATGCAAAGCTATCATTGATCATCTGCATACCGATAATCCTGCCTGGGGAGCTCGTCAAATGTCTTTACAGCTGAAAATGCGTGGTCATCAGGTGGGACGCCGGAAAACGCGCTGCTATATGATTGAAATGGGGATTGATCCGATCTATCCAAAGATGAATCTTTCCAAACGTATGCAACAGGCAAAAGTCTGCCCGTATCTGCTTCGTAACGCCGTTATCGACCGTCCAAATCAGGCATGGTCAATCGACATCACCTATATCCCCATCAAGCACGGCTTCCTGTATCTGACAGCCATCATTGACTGGTATAGCCGTTGTATTGTTGGCTGGGAGATAGATGATACCTTGGACACCAGAATGGTCATAAACGCGCTGAAAAAAGCTTTCAAGGTGGCAAAACCCCTGATTCTGAACTCTGATCAAGGATGTCAGTTTACAAGCACCGAGTACATAGCATTTCTCAAAGAAAACCATATCCGTCAGAGTATGGATGGAAAAAGCCGCTGGGCAGACAACATCATGATTGAACGCTGGTTTCGTAGCTTCAAATATGAGGAAGGCTATCTTACGCAGTATGCCAATATCCGGGAAGCACGAGCGGCTATCAAAAGCTATGTACATACCTACAACTTTGAGCGCTGTCATTCAGCGATCAACAATCAGACACCCGCATCATATTATTATCCGGCACTGCTGATTGATCATGCTGCTTAACGGGGGCACCTCCCTAATTCAGCTACAGATATCGGTTCATTATAAAATGCTTGAATTTTTGTCTTGACAACTGAACCACTATAGTTTACCCCTCAAACACGCAGCCGGGCATCCTCTTCTCACCCTCTACCTGCAATATCCCTCCTCAACTTCCTCAAAATCCCCTCTTCCGCCTCCTCATCCAACGGCTCTCCATACAGCACCCTATACGCGAAATCCTTTGTCGGGAACATTCCCATTTTTACCATCTCTTCCACTTTCGCATCGTCATACTGCTGCCGCAAAAGAAGATATTTATGCGCTGTGGCTTTATGCCGCTCATAGCGTTCTTCCAGATGAAGCGCCTTCACATTCTTCTCCATTCCCGCCCTCGGATGAAAATGGATCGTGCAGTCAGCAACCGGGACCTTTTCCATGTTGACTCCCACGGGCAGATCCGGGTAAAGCCATGTACAGCCTTCGATTCCATCTTCATAGGGATTCATTCCCAGGAGCTCTTCCCTTTTCATTCCATTGCAGTTCTGCCCGCTGGGAACAAGATTATAGAAGCACATTGCGAGCGCCGGATATTTTCCCTTCGGAAAGAAATGGTCGATCTCCAGTGTCCTCAGTTTTCCTCCATTTCCATTCTCAACAACATCCAGATACTCCTCGTCACAGTAGGGACAGATCGTGACACCAAGGTTTTCAATAAACATGTACGCATTATATTTCGTTGACGCATCCACATATTTATCACTTCCGGCACTGAAATAATCGGAATACATTCTCTTAAACTCATCAAACTGCAGCAGCTCCGGCCTGCCGATCATCTGCTTCAAAGTCTTCACATCTGCCAGGATAAAATCAGAAAGCCAGCTCCAGTCATCCCTGGCACTCATGTCCTCAAAGGTCCCAGAAACAAGCATGACACGGCTGATATTTGCAAACAGGTCTCTCCTGTATCCCTCCGTCTTCCTTTTCACAAATGCTATAACCGCTTCAATATGAGCGGCCTTAGCTGCGGAAAGCCGCCCCTCTTTCTCGGGTATTTTAATCACGATTTCTCACCTTCTCCATCTGAAGTTCAAATGCCCTGCGGATCATCCGGTCCCCGATGTGCTGGATCAACTGTTCCATCGACATCAAAAACGACTCATCAGCGTCACCATGATCCGCATACCTCTCCAGCCGCGAAAAAGCATTCTGCAGAAAGCTTCTGGAATACTCCCCGATGGTGTAATCAAGGAAAAATCCATCCGCCAGGATCGTGTGAATATTTGCACCAAAATATTCCTTATCTGATCCGTTCTTTACCAACGCATTTCCTGTCTCACGGTCGATCGTCAGCCTGGTGATCTCCTCCGGAAGAACATCAGAAAGCATAAATGGCGAATGCGTGCTGAGTATGATCTGGATCGTAGAAGGTCCCTGATATTTCTCAACGATTTTCAGCATGCGGGCGATAAACTGCCGTGCCAGCTCTGGATGCATATACGCCTCCGGCTCGTCCATCAGTATGATCTTGTCCAGTCCTCTGTTGGTCCTGCCGGAAGACGAAAGCTTCAAATAGTCCTCCATCCCGCCAAGGACCTTGGCATACTGATACTCCCCTGTGCTGAGTCTCGTAAACTCGTATGGAAGAAGACACTCCGTAAAAATCCCCGCATCATCCGGACGATACTGCTCCATGCGTTCAAACAGGTCATCAAACAATTCCCGATACTCCGGCCTCTCCATATCAACCACCGGTATGGAACATGTGTCCACCGTGAAATACCGGTCATCCAGCTTCTCGAGAAAACCGGCAATGTCCTTAATATCCCCCATGATCTGCCATAACAGCCCATGTGGATCCCCATCCCCGGCTCTGTCTATATACTCCGCCAGCCAGATACATCTCCTGACAATGGACATTTTTTCTCCATCCGGCAGCACAGTCGGATCGATGCTCTCCCTGCGCGTTTTCCCTATATAATAGTCCATAAACTCCTGGTAAGCATCCAGGTCCTCCGCCGGCTCCTCTTCCGCATTAAAGTTCCGGATCTTCTCGACCCATTTCCGCAGATACTTCGCATAATCCGTCCACAGATCATGAATGAACATCTGCTTGTTCGTCAGCGTTTTCTTCTTTTTCCTCTTCCGTACACGTTCCCTGGCCTCTGGATCATAGACTGCGCGTCTCTCATCCTGCAGTCTGTCATAAAACGTCCAGTATTCCTTCTCCACGGCCCTGGAAAGCTTTAACGGATACTGATCCGCAAAATTATGCGTCGACAGTACAAACGAAACCTGACGTTTCCCGCTCCCCGGTTCCAGGCTCGTAAGATATTCCCGGATATAGCCGCAGATCTGCCAGAGCGATGTCCTCTGGTATGGAAAAGCTGCCCTGCCGATCCAGTCACTCCTGAAATCCGTAAAATCCTCCTTATCATCCGGATACGGCGGCCGTATAAACGCATGAGCATCATAACAGTTCATGATCATCGCCATGTCACGGACCTTTAATTCAGAAAGATTTCTTTCGTATCCATACTCTTTTACTGCGCAAAATCTGACCGCCGTCTCGCCCGGCTTCAACGCTTTTTCCAGCGCAAAACGCACCGTCCGCAGCGTCCCCGCACGCCTCGCATTCTCCCTGATCGGCTCCGGAATCGTCGAATCATCCCTCTCCACAGGCTTCGGAAACTGCATGATCTCCATATCACATATCTCAAGGAAAAATTCCGTATCACTGATACTATAAAGCAGAAAATACGAGTCATCCTCTCCTTCCCACTTCCTATGATACCGCACATCATGCTTCGCCCCGATCATCTGAAGCAGATTCGTCTTTCCAGACCCCGTTTTTCCAACAAGAATATGGAGGTTGTCCGGCTTCCTGTCTCCACGGATGACCGCAGAAGCGGATGACTGGCCACGGTATTGGATCGACAGCTTGTTGTTTGAGAAATTGACATGCCAGCGGTGATCGAAGATGATTTTCTGGGTGGTGTAGTTTTTGAATTTGTTTATGTAGGCGTAGATGAGGATCATGAGTTGGACTCCTTTATTTGATTACTAAAACTTCCCACACCGATATGGTGTGTTGAACCTTGAAAATTCAATATTTCAGCCAATAAAAAAGGCATAAACCTGTTCCGTTTGGTATAATGGAATTGACTAGAAACCATCTTTACAAAGGAGATTTATGCCATGTCCAGTATACCACAAAACCATTCTGATGAAAAAGCCCTAATTGACTGCGTTCAGAGATTTTTTTCTAAACACCATATCGGTAAACTTCTTGCCAGATGTAATGGCATGAAAGAAAAAGGTGTTTCGCCGGTTTCTCTGCTTCGTTACAAACTCAGTAACATTTTTGTCGGAAGAAGTATGTATATGCAGCAACAGACCGGCTCTTTTGAGGAAGCGTTTTCCAAGAACACGTTCTACCGTTTCCTTAATTCCGCAAAAACAAACTGGCTCCGTTTTACTTCTCTTCTTGCTGCAGATATCATAAATCGCGACATCAAAGGTCTGACGAATGATAGCAGGAAAAATGTCTGAGCAGTCTTCCCTATCTCCACGTAAATGCATCAATAAGTCATTTCCTGTCAAACTCTTATATTTCTGATTTTCACAGTTGCCACATTTTATCTGCTTTCCCTCGCGTTTTGGGCATAAACCATTTTTCCAATAGTTCCAACATTGTGTGTAATATCCTGTCTTTCCGGTTTTGGGATTCGGCTTTCCTGATCTCTTGCTATAGACATCAGTTCTGCCCTTGAAGAATGAATAGAAATAGTTGGCGTGTTTTGGTGTAATCGTCTCCAGGTATTCAATTCGTTTCTTAAGAACATCAATCTCAGTCCCTAACTTTTTTGTTTTATTGCCCATACCGCTGCTCATAGAATTATCTACACTTTCTTTTGAATGCACCCTTATGATTTTAACGCTTTTTACCAGTTAAACAAATAATCATCCAAATCTTCAAATGCTTCCTTTAGCTCTGAATCCTTTTCCTGTTCTATTACTTTTTCAAGAAAAATTGCATCTGAATCCGTTCCCACAGCACTTAAATCATATGTCATTTCAACTAACTTTTGCAGCCTGCGGCTTTTTGCTGAATTATGTTCCATGCAATATCTTTCGATTAGAATTCTTGAGTATTCCTGCATGTTGGTCCGCCTTTCCACTTATTATATATTTTATCCTCTCCATATATAAACTAAGACTTTCCAGGTTTAAAATGGAAAGTCTCTCGCGATCCGAACCTCAATATCATCCATGCTGGTCTCCAAAACCTTACCATCACTTGAAAACACTACGGCCCGATCAGGACGATTCAAATTCAAAACACGGAATCCCTCAGCGCAACGGGTAAACGCATAACCATTTACAATCATATCTGCCGCATCTGCAACCTGCTTCACATCAACCATTTGCCACCTCCACGCTTTTGATTGGATTTAAGAACTTATCGACATCGAAATACAAATTCTGGAGAATCGGAACTAAATCAATATATTCTTCTTCCGGTTTCTCGTTGTGCTTATACTTTGCCATAACAACAAGATATCCATTGTCCCACTCTTTCACTGCTGTATATCGTTCCAACGAATACGGAGCAATGAACCGGATCACATGATTTCCGAACTGGAACACGGTATAGTTTTTCTCATTGCTAAGAGTTGCTACGCCACTCATGCCAATTCCTCCTTCAAAAGTTCCGAAACCATTTTATAGGTTCCATTTATTGTTTCCACTCTTTGATATCAACCATGGTATTGTCTTCCACATTCAGCATACGTAAATATCGCTGTGTAGTCAAGCTGAACCACTATACCATTATAATTCGTCAGAATCCCGTTCCATTACGTAAACGCTATGGAGCGTTTACAATTTAAATAACAAAAAGGAAGCCACCTCTCCGAACTCTCCACCAACCATAGAAAATCCCAAGCGATCGCTCCCTTTTTCTCTCATTCAATATTCACCTATAAACTAAAACTACTACAACCTACAATCAACCTCTCGGTTCCAGTGTTCCCGTACGGACATTAGTGTTCTCTACTCCAACACCACACACCCCACAACACTCTTCCCAAGATCCTTCACTCTCTCAATCTCCAGTTCCAGCGCACTATACTTAGACATGCCGCACTGCTCAACAAACACGACACCATCGCACTCCGGCAGCTTCTTAACGGTCTCAGCGTCCTCCAGCATGCAGTTTCCAGAGATCACGCGAATTCCGCTAAGCTCTTTCTCAAGTGCCTCCGCAGCCCCTCTAAGGATTTCAGAATCCACATCTCCGGTAACAAGAATGGTCTTCATTCCATCCGCATAGTTCCTAATATTCGCCGCGATCAGCCCATACTCCGTCTCAGCGTTCACGTTGCATGCGCGTCCCTCAAGACGATTCAGCCATGCGTCGATCGCTCCAGCTTTCTTTCCGCCCTTGGAAAGTCTTCCGAGAACTTTTACCTTATAGCGGGATCTGAGTTCCTTCGCAGAATACAGCTTATCACTCATCACAAACGCAACACAGATTCCAAACACAATAAGGAATCCACCAAGAATTCCACCGAGAATTCCATATTTAATCGCGCTCTTTAACGCCGCACGCTTGGAAGAATCGACTTCCTTCGGCTCCTCAAGTTCATCATATGCAGTCTGCTTTGTCTGTAAACTGTCATTCAGCGTTGTCAACTTCTCGGTCTGCTGGCGCTGAAGTTCTGCAAGATTAAGGTTCACCAGCGCGCTGACACTCTCATTTACGATAGAAACAGTATGTTCCCCAATACTTGTGGCGATCCGGTCATGCATATCGTCTACATGTGCCAGAAATGCGTCAAGAACTTCCTTGGCATCTTCTTTTGTCGTGTGCTTTACATCGATCGTGAGCATGCGGTTTAACTGGCCATCCCGATTCGCACCGATGGTCACTTCTACAAGTTCCTCCAGATATCTCGGCTCCGTCTTTACCTGTTTCGCAACATCCTCAAGAACTGCGCTGCTGGTTAAAAGAGACTGGTATGCCTGAAGGATCGTATCTGTATTGTCACGATTCTGATACTCCATACCCGGCATGATCTGATATCCCGTGGAAACGAACAGATCCGCCCTCGCCTCGCACACATCATACGGGCTCATGTTGATCCAGATCGAATGATCCAGATATTCCTGCTGGTTCGCAATATCTGTGCGGAGATTTTCCATCTCGCGCTCATACGTAGACTTATTCTTCTCATAGAGCTCCAGATCATTCTGGTAAGTTACTCTCGCTTCCTTCGCCGTCTCCGGGTCATTCTGCTTCCTGTAAGTCATCGCGCCCTTCGCACCGCCAAGCAGAACCGCCATAATAACCGCGACTGCAAGCACCGGCCTCCATTTATGAAGAACCGCAAACATCAGGTCCTTCAGGTCGATCTCTACAACTTCATTTGAATTGTTTTCCATGGTACTCTCCTTCATCTTTATTTCCCAACGTGTAAAATTCCACGCGAAAATTATTCCACCGTCACACTCTTCGCCAGATTTCTCGGCTTATCTACATCAAGTCCCTTCGCGACAGATACATAATACCCCAGCAGCTGCAGCGGGATCACCGCAAGACTCGCCGCAAACAGCGGATCCGTCTTCGGGATATAGATCACAAACTCCGCACAGTCCTCGATGCTGTAATTTCCATACGTCGTGAGCGCCATCAGATACGCCCCGCGGCTCTTGCATTCGACCATGTTGCTCACAGTCTTCTCATAGAGATCCTGCTGCGTCAGCACTCCGATCACCAGAGTTCCCGGCTCGATCAGGCTGATCGTTCCATGCTTCAGCTCCCCGGCCGCATAGGCCTCAGAGTGGATATAGCTGATCTCCTTCATCTTAAGACTGCCTTCCAGACTCACCGCATAGTCGATTCCGCGACCGATAAAGAACATATTCTGTGCGTTCATCTGCTTCGCCGCGAACCACTGGATCCGCTCCTTGTCCTCGAGAAGCTTCTCGATCTTATCTGGGATCGTCTGAAGCTCCGCGATCAGCTCCGCTGCCCTGTCCTCATCAATCTTTCCACGGACGCGGGCAAATTCGATGGATAAAATATAGGACGCGATCAGCTGTGTGCTGTATGCCTTCGTCGTCGCGACCGCGATCTCCGGTCCTGCAAGCGTGTAGAAAACATGGTCCGCTTCCCGGGCGATCGTGGATCCGACTACATTGACGATTGCTAACGTCTTAACCCCATGGGCCTTCGCCTCCCGGAGCGCCGCAAGACTATCCGCCGTCTCTCCGGACTGGCTTACGATGATCACAAGAGAATTCGGCGCAAACAGCATTCTCCGGTAACGGAACTCCGACGCAAGCTCCACGCGAACCGGGATCTGCGCCAGCTCCTCGATCACATACTGGGCAGCAACACCAACATGGTACGCGGAACCACAGGCAACAATATAGATCTGCTGCAGCTTCTGGATCTCTTCCTCCGTGATTCCTACTCCGCCAAGATCAATCTTACCATCCCGGACAACCGAATTTACTGTATCACGGACCGCTTTCGGCTGCTCATGGATCTCCTTCATCATAAAATGCTCAAAGCCCGCTTTCTCCGCAGCTTCCGCATCCCACTGGATCTCCACCAGATCTTTCTCGATCTCATCGCCGTCCAGATTGTAGAACGTCACACTGCCTTTCTGCAGACGGCACATCTCCATATTTCCGATATAATAAACATTTCTCGTATACTTTAAGATCGCCGGAACGTCCGATGCGACAAACGATTCGCCGTCCGCAACACCGATGATCATCGGGCTGTCCTTTCTCGCCGCATAGATCTCTTCCGGATAATCCCGGAACATGATGGCCAGCGCGTAAGAACCGCGGATCCGCACCATTGCATGGTTGATCGCGTCCACCGGCGTATGCTCATACTTCTTATAGTAATAATCGATCAGCTTGATCGCAACCTCTGTATCTGTATCAGAATAGAAATTATATCCCTTGTGCTGCAGCTTTTCCCGGAGTTCCTGATAATTCTCGATAATTCCATTATGGACACCAACCACATTCCGGTCATCGCTGCAGTGCGGATGCGCGTTCAGCTCACTCGGTTCCCCGTGAGTTGCCCAGCGGGTATGCCCGATTCCGCATGTTCCGTGCATTGCGGTTCCATCATTCGTCTTTTCCGCAAGAACGCGCAGGCGACCTTTCGCCTTTACGATCTCCACATCCTTCTCTCCGTCCCGGACCGCGATTCCCGCCGAGTCATATCCACGGTATTCCAGTTTTGCAAGTCCGTCAAGCAACACCTGAGCTGCCTGTCTACGTCCTGTAAATCCAACGATTCCACACATATGTAAATTCCTTCATCTTTCTCAAATCTCATATCCTGTCGAAAAGACAGTTGGTTTGATTATAACACAATCAAGAAAGCCATACAAGTATGATCCTGACTGATACCGCTGTTTCTGAAGAATTCCCGGAGAATTCCCATAGAATTGCCGCAAATTCTCCTGCCACCGCCTCCATTGTGATTTTTCTGGATCCTACTTATAATTTTTGTAATCCCAACGTCACTGTCCAGCATCTTTACAGTTACTTTTCAATTACAAATGATACCGCATCGTACGGTAGAACGGAGGTCCCATGGAACATTTATTTGAAACATATCTCACCCAGCGAAAGCTCTCCCCGAACACCATCAAGTCCTACAACTACAGCCGCGAACTCTTCTTCTCCCTCTATCCCCGGCTCACTCAGAGGAATCTGGAACAGTATAAGCTCTATCTTCTGGAGACCTACCGTCCCCAGACCGTCAACCTGCGGATCCGGGGCATCAACTGCTACCTGGAATTCTGTGGGAAAGGCCACTGGAAGCTGCCTTTTATCAAGAAACAGCAGAAACCATTTCTCGAAAATGTGATCAGCGAAGCCGACTACCTCTACCTCTTAAACTCCCTGAAACGCGACGGCTATCTCTACTGGTATTTCGTCGTCCACTTTCTCGCCTCCACCGGCGCCAGGATCCATGAATTCGTCCAGTTTAAAGTTGAACATGTCCGATGCGGCTACATCGATATCTACTCGAAAGGCGGCAAGCTCCGCCGCATCTATATCCCAAAGCCTCTCCAGCAGGAAGCGCTGGACTGGATCAACACTGAACAGCGGACCAGCGGCTTCCTCTTCACAAACCGCTACGGCGACCGGATCACCTGCCGCGGCATCGCGAGCCAGCTTAAGAAATTCGCGCTCCTCTACGTGATCGACCCCAACGTCGTCTATCCCCACTCCTTCCGCCACCGCTTCGCGAAAAGCTTTCTGGAACGCTTTAACGATATTGCTCTCCTCGCCGATCTCCTTGGACATGAAAATATCGAGACCACAAGGATCTATCTGAGGAGAAGCAGTAGAGAACAGCGGGAAGTGATCGATTAGGTCGTAAACTGGTAATACGCGTCCGTCACATGCCTTTCCGCACCGCTTCAAGAATCATCTCGCACAGATACAGCATCTTGGGACCTGCCTGAATATACTCCTGCAGGTCCTTTCCTTCCCCGTGGAAGGTCTTATTTCGAAGAGCGATCATTTTCTGAAGAAACGCCCGGTCCACCTCGATCTCATGGTCATGGATCTTCAATTTCTCAATTTTCATGTACTGCAGGATATTCTTAAGCTTATCCGCCCGTCCAATATTCGCTGCCCTGGCAAGCGCTCCTGACACCTGGCCGCAGAGCTGTTTCCGCTCCTTCGTACTAAAATCATCCCGCTCCGCCAGGAGCTCCTGAAGCATATCCCCGATCTCCTTCCTCGTTTCCTCCGGATAGAGCGGAATCGCCCCGTTATACTGTTCATAACGGTGTTCGATATATTCGATGATCGAGAACAGATGAAAGAACTTACTTTTCGCATCTTCCTGCCCGAGAGCGATATAATACTCATTCATCAGAAACTCGTACGCCTCATTCTCCGGCATGGTCCAGTTCTTATAGTCGATTTTTCCTTCCCGGAATTTCAGGCAGCTCGTCATGTAAAAGCCTTCCGTCATATGATTCCACACATGGAACTCCCGACCATTCCCCTGATTCTCCAGATATTCCAGATACGGCTCATACTCCTGCTTTTTCCACACCGCATGACTCCAGTCCGCCTCCACGCGGGGCTGGTAGTGATGGCGGTTGCAGTTGTGATGGTTGATCTCCAAGGTAAGATTCTTACAGATCCGCTCAATCGTCCCCGACAGATATTCGCAGGCTGCATCTTTTGTCTCTCCGAGGATATTTTCGATCGTCATACTAAAATATGGTTCCGGCATGTGGTCCTTTTCGATGTTTTCCTTCCGGACGCTACTGAGTTCGATCTTGTAGGTGTCAGAAAAAGTCTTTGGCTCACCGTTTTCTTCCTTTATCTGAACTGTCTGATTGAGTTCCCATACAAATGGCTTTTCGAGTTCTACTCTGAATTCCGAATCTGGAGTCCGGTCGTATAGAGCCATGCGGTTGTAGGTTAGGTGTAGTTCTATATTGTACCTAAATAACATATCTATTCCCCCATTTCTGTCTGGATATAAATACTTTCTCGTCTAGGCTTTACGGTTTTGATCGAGAGAGCATAACTTCATAGTTATCTCAAAATTGACTGGCGGAACAGGTTTCCTCTACTTCGTCAGTCATTAACAGACTGTCCGTTTAATATGGCCCTGCTTGTCCGGGGAATGCGGCCCTGCTGGTCGCTAAACTTGGCTATATGCACCTGTATCTGTGCAGCCCACTGACGCAGCCGAACCTGTTCCGCCACCAGGCTTGTTAAGGTAAGACTATTATTGCAGAAAATAGGGCAGAAATACAGGTACTCACTTTGAGGCGGTTACGTAACACCTAGCATAGCTGGGCGATTAGATTTTTCACTTATATACTTCAGGTTCCATATCTTTCCATTTAATAATTTTAATTGGAATTCCAAGGAAATAAGCCACTGCCATAAATTTATCGGCGAACTTGTTGTCATTCGTTATAAATATATCGCACATGGTTGCATTTATTGAATGCTGTATATCATAGGTTCCAGAATTTGAATGCTTATCCGAACCATCTCTCCTGAAACCACATTTTGTTAATACGAAGTATAGCTGTTCCATAACAAATTCAAGCTTTCCGTAATTATCTTGAATACTATGATAAATCGCAGGTTTTATTTCAACATCCGAACTAATTATCAGCCGTTTTATTTGTTCTTTTGCTGCACGTTCCCCATACAAATTATTAACGGTTTCTATCAAAGAATTGTGAGGTTGAGATACCTCCATTTTAAGTTGGTTTGAAATAGTGGATAATAGATTTACTTCATTCTTTACTCTCGCCGTATCCCATACTATTTTATATTCTTCTTCTTTTTTATGAATTACTCCTTTAAACAAGTCTTTAGGATTATAAGCATTTTTATCCATTTGTTTTCGATTTAAAGAACGCTTCAGAATAATATTTGTCGTATCATAGCGTTCAATATCCTGATATGTCTGATCATAACTTTTAGGCACGTACTTGATTCCATTTATTGTTGGTTTAATAACCCCATTTGCGGACATGCTTCGAAGCGTCATTTCGAGAGAATCCGTAAGTCCCTTTTTCTCAATTGTTTCATTTTTTCGAGCCCTGTAAATTTCTTCCAAATGAGCAACACTAATAAAATATTCCCATCCTTCTTCTTTTTTTAACTGGAAATATGACCTTATGCAGTCATTTTTATCAATGTAATCCCATATTTGATAATCTAAGTATACTCTCATTATGATGCTCCTTTTATTAAGAATCTATTTGTTTTCGAGGTATTTCAGTAACTTATCTCTAATAAGATATAGGTATTTGTATAGAGCATATTTGGCAGTAAAATTCGCTGACGTTTTCTTATGAGTATTATTAGTGGAGCCTGCAAAAATAATATCCAGCCGGAAAACAGCCACAAGCATATTCATATGATTAAGTAGTAGGGATCTTGCAATTTATCCTCCACTTCAATAAAATCTCCAATCTTTATTTTAGAAACTTATTAAACTTCTTGATTTCTCCCAATTCACGGTATCAAAAAATCGTGTTCCCATTGTTTCTAAAGTTGTATTGCAAATCAAGTCAATCAGTTGATTTTTATTAGGAGTAAAGTCCATATTATCTACTCAAAGACTTGTGGAAGAGCATTGAAAACAGGTCCTTTTATGTGCATAGAAAATTTTGATTTGCCGTAAATCATAAATTAAATCATTATATTTATTATAATCGCGATAGAATAAATTTTTTATAATAGGAATAATTGCGTAAAGTAAAGAAAAAATTATTATCGAAATGATAATTACATTTATAGCCATCATAATCATTGTATTTTGTGTAGCTGCATCACCAATTTTTTGTGCCACGTAAGCAACAACGGGGACAATTAGTGCACCTAGTATTTGAAGAGGCTTTTTTAATTGTAGAAAAAAATCACAGTGTAATTGAGCTATCTGTGCTTCTGCAATTAGTAGATCAATGGTGTCTACATCGAAATAGTCGATACCATATTTCTGCAAATTTTCAAGAGTTATATTGATTCTTTCCACAGAATAAGGAACATAGTGTTTTTGAAGCATATGCTCCAGATTCCCTTTTTTTGAGTCAATAAATATAAAAATACTTAGAAATAGTAGCGCTAATATTAGTAAAATTATAGATAGAGTAGATTGATTAAAAAACAGCAATAACATTTCGGATAATGCCACCACAAAAATAAGAATGATAGCGATTTTCCGATATAATGGTAATTGAGTAAAAGGAATACTATTTTTTATTCCTTTAAGACCGATTTTGTATGAAATAAAAAAGTCACAAAAGCGCATTGATGTATCTTCCTTTCAAGTTATCAACCACCACTTCAAGTGGTGGTTTAATTTTAGCCCTCCAAAGGACTATTACTACTGCTTGCCCCGAAGGGCGGTATCGCAAGCACTGTTGCTGGCTCCGCTATAAAGCGGTACTACTGGAATCCTCTCTTCTTGAGTCTTCTGCTTACTCTCTTATATATTACTGTACAGCTTCTTCTGTTATATTGCCGATTGTCTCTACATAGTATCCTCTTGCCCAGAATGCTTTATTCCACCTATTTCGTAGCTTTGAATGTCTGTCATAAATTCTTTTTCCTCAATCGTTTTCCTTTATGAACACAGAAGTACATTCTCCACCAACCACAGTTCGCAAGCGGCAATATGATTTCCCATATAAATAAGAAAACAGGCTCTATCTGTCTACATACATATTGGAAATCACGCATAGATTGAAGCAGCAAATGCTCTGGAAAGGATGGCTGCGATGGAAGTGTTTCTGATTTTCCCCAAATCACAGCAGGCAAAGCAGGAGCTGGTAAAGGAGCTGGCGAAGTTTCAGTCCGGGCAGATACTGAAAAATGTACAGAAGCTGCCCTGCTCCACGGAGCAGAAGCTGGAACTGGTAGATGCAACGATGAAGCACTTGAAGGGACAGAGGTGATACATACGCAAATAGCTTTGATTTACTCCTTCGTATCTTAGCCCCGTCCTGCTTCTTCATAATGAATGTAAGTGCTGCGGTCGATGTCTGCATAGTCCGCCACACTGCGCTGGCGAAGTCCTCTCTGATAGCGATACCACCGCAGCTTATCCGCGATTTCTATGATCTCGGATGTATCTGAAAACCGCAGATTGAACCTCCCGGCATCCAAAAACTTGTGAGGGAGAACGACCGGGAACTTGAGAATTCGGAGCGGCGCAGCTTTTAACGAACCTGCATCATTCGCTGCCAATATATAGCTGCAGACCTTCAGGCGGCAGAACATAGCTCCATTTTGCACCAAAAGTTTCATGATTTTCCACTTGAAACTCCCGATTGTTCCGTTACGTTAGCATAGCATTCTCCACACATTTCGCCGCATATGTGGCAAGCCGCGATCCTTTCTCCACATTGAAGGTATTTACAGCCTTTATGAGTCCTATGGTCCCCACCGACAGAAGATCATCCATATCGTATCCGGTCTGCTGGTACTTCTTTATGACATGGGCAACAAGACGGAGATTCCGGTTGATCAGCACTTCTCTCGCTTCCAGGTCGCCCTCTTTGTAACGCTTCAGGTACTCCCGCTCTTCCTGTATGCTCAGTGGTTTCGGAAATGTCTTCAAAGAAAGCCGCCTTAAGCTTCATTACCTTATTTTATGCGGGCGGATCTGTTCAGGTGCTTTTACAATTTCGATTGTTTTTCCTTTACATCAAGATCTGGATCTGCGGTCTTTCTTGCCTGTATCTCATCGTATCCGCGCCGGATGCTCACCTTTTTTTGTTAATTTTTCGTATCGTTACTACTATTTTTTTGCAAAAATCTTGCATATTTTTACCGGCAGGAGTACAACAAATTGATTTTATAAAATTTTTATAATTTTAATCTGTGTTCTCGCAGTTTTAACGCTCTGCACCATCGGTTATGCTTACAAGTGGAACGCGGTTCATCCGGACCAGGCGTTAAAGGGCGCGACAGCGATCTTCGGCGGCGGTATCGCTCACATGATCGACGATATCATCCCGGGAAGCTACAGCATTTTAAACTCCTTACTGGTACTTACATATTCCGCGTTCTGTCTTACTTCCCTTGATACTGCAACACGTCTTGCGCGTTTCATGTTCCAGGAATTCTGGCTTGAGCCGGGTGAAACTGCTGCCGACATCAAAGAGGGCTGGAAAAAGGTTATGGTAAATCCGTACTTCGCTACGATCCTCACGGTTGTTCTTGGCATTCTTCTCGGCATGAACGGATATGGAAAGATCTGGGGACTGTTCGGAGCTGCCAACCAGCTTCTCGCGGGTATCGGCCTCTTAGCCGTTGCCACATAGCTCGGAAACATGGGCAAAAACAACAAGATGTTCCTGATCCCGATGGCATTCATGATCATCGTTACGATCACATCCCTTGCACTCACAGTTAAGAACCAGATCGGCATGATTGCCGCAGGCGGCGCTGACTGGGGTCCGTGGGCACAGACGATCCTCGGAATCCTTCTGATCTTCCTTGCGATCATCCTTGTTATTGAAGGTGTACAGACACTGTCCAGACAGAAGGCGGCCAAGGCTTAAGTGCCGGGTAAATGATCAGATATTTTAAGAATTGAAAAAGACACGTCATACAGGTTTTAAGTGAAATCTGTATGGCGTGTCTTTTGTTTTACCGGATCTTTTAATCCCGATTTTTCTGTTGTCTGTCAACCGTCCGCCTTTCCATGCGCGGCTTTACAGTGGAATTTTTCTGCCACTTTCCAACCTGCCTGTGGACTGGCTGAAATGTCAGATTTTTAAGGTGTCAGCGCACCCAGGACTCATTTACCTTATTCATTTCTGATCGCCGCCAGCGGACTTAATTTCATCGCCCGCAGTGCCGGGAAAAGTCCGGCCAGCATGCCAATCAGGACCGCAAAGACCACAGCGGATCCAGAAAGCCACAGCGGGATCCTTGAGATCGCTCCGGAGCCGCCGGTCATACCGGAGAGACTGGCTCCCAGAAACTTATTGATCGCCGCGGAGACGCTGTAGCTTAAGCCAAGTCCCAGAACGCCTCCCATAAATCCGATAAATCCTGCCTCCATCAAAAACATCGTCCGGATATCTCCAAGCGCACATCCCAAAACCTTCAGCACACCGATCTCCTTCGTTCTCTCATAGATGGACATCATCATCGTGTTTGCAATTCCGATTGCCGCCACAAACAGCGATACAGCACCGATGCCTCCGAGGACCGCCTGGATCATATCCGTCTGCTGCTGGGCCTGTTCGAGCCACTGCATGCTGCTGTAGGCCTCATAGCCCATATCTGTGATCGCTTTCTGGACCTCCGTCACATGTTCCATATCGTCCACATTCACATAAACCATATTGTAGACAAAATAATTGTAGGGTTTTCCCTTTTTATTTGTCGGCTGTCCGGGGATCGGGTTCTTCCGGTAGATTTTTTTCAGCTGGGTCTTTAACAGATCAATATCCGTGTAGATCTGGTATCCATACTCAGAAAATCCGTTCTCGCCGCCATCCACCAGAGCACAGGCCGGGAAAAGATACTTTTTCTGGCTGTTTTCATCCCCGTTTCCCATATTCTGGAACATGGTAAAAAACGGCTTGTGTATAAGATCCACTTTGGAAAGATCCTCACCGTCCCAGCTTCCCTTTCCGGTCTTGCTGTTATAAAAGTTGTCGGAAACCATATTTCCGACGATAAATTCCAGAGTCGCCGCATTCTTATCCGGAAGCTTTCCCTCCGCCAGCGGAATCTGTTCCAACTCCTCCCTTGGCATTCCCACAATGTTCGAATATCCCTGATAAACTCCCTGCTTCAGATTCACATCTGTCTCCAGGATCGGGGACACACTCTTCACATGTGGGATCTTCGCAAGCTTCGTCACCGTGGCGTCCACGAGGTAATCGTCCTCGGACTGGTTCCCGTATCCGGAACTGATCTGGATCCTTGTGAGACTTCCGAAGGAAGCATAGGATTCCACGGTATTTTCCTTCAATCCGATTCCCAGAGAGACCATGACTACGATGGAGGCCGTGCCGATGACAACACCCAGAACGGTAAGTCCCGTCCTGAGTTTCCGTCTGCGCAGGTTATTGATGCTCATGATGAGCAGATCAAAGAATCTCATCGTCCATTCCCGCTTTCTTCTTTTTGCGTCTGATGACCACAAGGATCACAGCTGCAAGGACCACTCCCACGATTCCCACCGGAATTGCGAGATGTTTCAGTTTATCCGTCGTGGACGGTTCCGGCTGTATATCGTCACTGCTCCAGGTATCATCAACATTGCTTTCATCCATGCTCTGATCCTCATTTACCATAAGCTGGATCTCTTTCTCGACCGTAGAGACTTTTCCGTTCTCATCCTCATATGTAATGGAGAGTTTTACCTTTCCGTCATCCATGGTCGGGGCGATCCCGTTGATCATCGTATCCACGTTTCCGCTTTTTCCGGGTTCGATATTTCCAACATAAGCCTCATTCTTCTGGATAGAATCAGCCTCAAAGACCGCGTTCACGTTATAGAGCATGACTTTTCCGGTGTTGTTGATGGAAAACATCACGTTTGACTCTTCGCCTACGGAAATAGCATCCGGCATGACCTCGATGGTACCGGTATTTAACCGTGCCTCCTGCTTTAATCCAACCGCGATCTTTACGGCTTCCTTCGCGTTCTTGAATTCCGGGCTGTCATACTGCTCATTGATCGTGATCGTGTAGGAACGCTGTTCCGCTGTGGGACTTGAGGAAAATTTTATCGTCAGCGTGTCAGATGCTCCCGGTGCCAGAGAATTGACAACCACGGAGTTTGAACCGTTCACCGTCGTAAATACCGGACTGTCGCTCACTGCTTCCGACTCGAAGGTAAACAGGATATTGCTTGCTACGATACTGTTGGAAGCGTTTTTCATGCGCACCTTCAGCGTAAAATCCTGTCCGGCATAGATCTCCGCAGGATCCGTCTCAAAGCTGTCGACGATGATACGCGCCTTTGTTCTTTCGTTCTCGCCTGCTTCAGAATCCAGAGAATCATCCTCGTCTTTTCCATAGACCCGCACATAAAAGGTATCCTCAATGGGAGCAGCAAAGTTTCCATTCTCATTTTCCCGGTAACGGATCTTAAACTTGATCGGATAATAGCCGGATTTCGCCTTTTCCCGCACCGCCATGCTGAATGGAACCGCCACCGTCTGATCCGGATTCATATTTCCCATCTGCCGGTCATAATTTCCGTCATTGATCTCGAACGGAAACTTCGCGATATCCTCAGAGAGCTCCATATCGACACGTACATCGTAGGCGGTCTTATAACCGGTATTTCTCACATTTACATCGAAATTCATGACCTCGGAATAGTTCGCGGACGGGGTGGGCTGATTCTCGCCGAGGGCGAATGCTACCGGCTCGGAGTTGTCCTCATTTGTCTCACTGGTTCCTGTTGTCTTCTTTGTCTCGATCCACGCCATGATCGTCTTTGCGTACTCGGATGACATTCCGTCCTCGCCCTGAGCGCGCTTCGAGATGTAGATCAGGATCGGATAGTAGCCCTCTTCCAGACCTTTTTTTACATTGACATTCAGATTAACGGTCTTTTTTGCTTTTTTATTTACATGACCGACCTTATAATGGCGGTTTAAAGAGTCCGTCACCTCAAAGGGATAGATCGTCTTCATGGACTGGACGATGCTGCTCTCCTCGCTGTCGCGGTCCTCCGTCTTTGTGATCTCATCGGAATAATGGTTCCGGAAATCATCCTCGGAGGCGATCCAGATCTCTGTCTCGACCCAGTCTTTGTCCTCCATGTTCATGAGTGTCACGGAAACGGTTCCGTTTTTTCCGATATATAAAGTCGGCGTTTTTCCGATCACAAGGCGGACGGTATCATTGTCGTCATCCATCCGATATACCTGTGGGATCGTCTCCGCCGCTTCTGTTGTCTCCTTCGCCGCGAATGCAGTTGCCGGGACTGCGCCCATCAGCATACACGCGGCAAGGAATGTTGCCATCCAGCGTAATCCTTTTATTTTCATACTGTTCCTCTCCTCCTGGCTGTTCTATTTTAGTTATTTGTGCCGGCTTTCCATATTTTTGCGTTTATTCCAAAATTTTGTCGATTGTTATTCTGACTTTCCCTCTATCCGGTGTTCTTCTGCTTCCACAACTGTCTCTATTTGCTCTTCTGCTGCCGGATTCTTAGATTTCCCCTCCGCCTGCGCCTCTGCCGCCGCCTGCATGGACTCCTCGAGCTGCACAAGATCCACTTCATGGTGATTCTCTTCAATGCTCACGATCTTTCCGTCGATGATCTTAAAGATCCGGTCCGCGTAGGTCGCCAGATTATTGTCGTGGGTAACCATCACAAGCGTCTGTTTCTGTTCTCTTACGACCTTCTGCATGAGTTTTAATACTTCCATCGTTGTCTTCGAATCCAGGTTTCCCGTGGGCTCGTCCGCGAAGATGATCTGCGGGTTCATCGCCAGGGCTCTCGCGATTCCGACTCGCTGCTGCTGTCCGCCGGACATCTGATTTGGCATATGGGTCATAAATTTCTCAAGTCCCACAAGCTTTAAATACTGCTTCGCCCGCTTGATCCTCGCTGCCCTCGGCATCCCCCGGAACGATAACGGCAAAGCCACATTTTCCACCGCATCCATCGTCCCGATCAGGTTGTAGGACTGGAAGATAAACCCGACCCGCTCTCTTCGGAAGGTCACAAGCTGTTTTTCATTCAACTTTTCTATATGCTTTCCGGCGATCACGATCTCACCCTTTGTCGGATGCTCCAGACCTGCCAGCATGTTTAAAAGCGTCGATTTACCGGAACCGGACGGTCCGGTGATCGCGCAGAATTCGCCCCGGTGGATCTCAAAACTCACACCGTTTAACGCGTAAACCTTCTCCTCGCCCATGCGGTAAACCTTATACAGATCTTTTACCTGTATTACCGCATCTTCCTTCTGCTGCATCCGTCCGCCCCCTTCTTCTTAAATTTTTACAGCGTTTTTTCGCCGATTCTTTTTATATTTCAAGTATATCGTTCCCATCGTGTTCTGACTATATAAAATTACTTAATTATTCTTACAATTTCTTACGTTCTTCCAAATCCGCAGAACCCACGGTCAATTCTCTCCGCAGCCATAGAAAAAAGGGGAATCTCTCCGGTTTTTCCGAAACCGTAGAAATTCCCTTTTCGCCTGTCCTATTCCATTTTTTCTGAATCTGTTTCTTTTACATCTGCCTCTTCTATGTCTGCTTTTTCTTCGTTGTTCGTTTCCGGCTGCAGGTTTTCAACCGTTCTGTCCATATTCCACTGCTCTCCCTGCTTATTTTCCTCCTCACCTGAAAGTCTCCTCTTAAATTCTTTCAGGTACTCTTCCAACGACACATACTGTCCATTATTTACCCGGTATGACGGATTCCACATCCGCACGACCCGGACCTCTGCCTCGTCCTTCTTTGCTTCCTTCACCGGCCGGTAGTCCCTGTCCGCAAAGAATACATCTCCCCGGACCAGATCCTTCCATTTCATATAGATCTCACGGTTCTTTTTCTGCTTTTTATTCTGGAAAACTTCCATAACGATCAGGCGGAAAAGATCCTCACCGCAGCAGACAACAGTCTTTGGATTTAAAAGTCGGATCTGCTTCTTGATAAACTCGATATAATACTGGCCGTAGTCCATGCTGATTTCGTCGGCCGCGCCTTTTCCACCGCGCTTATTGATATAGAGGACTGCTGCCTTTTCCCTTAGTTTTTTTCCCGGAAGCCTGCACTCCTCGCCGGGATATTTTTCCTCCCACAGGATCTTCTGCATGCTTGTGAGATAATCCAGATATTCCACCCGGCCGGAGGGACTTTTTCCGGACAGGAAATCCGCGCGGATGTCCGATACCACCGGCATCGTCTCACCCTTCTGGATCATTTTTCTCATATTTGTCTCTTTTAATATGTAAAGCGTCCCGTCATAATGTTCCGGATCCGCAATCCCGTCGATATGAAAATTTCTCTGATCCAGCTCCGGATAGCAGGTGTTCCCAAAGGGATCTTCCTCCATCTGCTGCATCAGCTCCCACAACACATAAAGTTCCTCCAGGGAGCGGCATTTCGCGACCTGCCCTTCCAGAACGATCTGTTCCATCGTCTTTCTCATAGTTCCTCCACCACGCGTTTCCCGCAGTTTTTAATTTGCATTTCCGACTTTCTCCAATGTCTTTTTTCCGCGGGATTTCACAAATTTCATCTGGCAGTTCTTCCTGCCCTGCAGAATTTGTCCACTTATTTTTCTTCTGTTTCTCTGCACTCACTGTTTCATATTTTAACACAATTTTCTTAAAAAAAATAGTGGAAATTCTGTTTCAGATTCGCTATAATAGTGAAAATGCCTAAGTGCGGTCACATACGATGCGGACCGCCGTGGGGCCTGAAAGGAGATTATAAACATCATGAGACACATGTTAAATCCTCTTGACTTTTCTCTTGAGGAGACGGAAAGTCTTTTAGAACTTGCCGCCGACATTGAGAAAGACCGTTTCCGATACGCACATGTATGCGACGGAAAGAAATTAGCTACTCTCTTCTATGAGCCAAGCACAAGAACCCGTTTAAGCTTTGAAGCTGCCATGTTAAATCTTGGAGGTTCCGTTCTCGGATTTTCCTCCGCTGATTCCAGTTCCGCTTCCAAGGGCGAAAGTGTTTCCGATACAATCCGTGTTATTTCCTGTTACGCAGATATCTGCGCGATGAGACATCCAAAGGAAGGCGCCGCTTATGTAGCCTCCACCAAATCTTCGATTCCTGTTATTAACGCCGGAGACGGCGGTCACCAGCATCCCACACAGACTTTAACCGATTTATATACGATCCGTTCTTTAAAGGGCAGACTCTCCAATATGACGGTCGGCCTCTGCGGAGATCTGAAATTTGGCCGTACCGTTCACTCCCTGATCAACGCGCTGTCCCGCTACGAGGGAATCCGTTTTATCCTGATTTCCCCGCCGGAATTAAAGGTACCGGATTATATCAAAGAGAGTGTCCTTGATGCTAAAAATATCGAGTACCGTGAGACAACCAGTCTTGATGACGCGATGGAAGAACTGGATATCCTCTACATGACAAGAGTCCAGAAGGAGCGTTTCTTCAATGAAGAAGACTACATCCGCATGAAGGACTGCTACATTCTTGATAAGGATAAGATGAAGCTTGCGAAACCGGATATGTATGTGCTTCACCCGCTCCCGCGTGTCAACGAGATCTCTGTTGAGGTGGACGATGACCCGCGTGCCGCATACTTTAAACAGGTCCAGAACGGCGTATATGTCCGTATGGCTCTCATTATGACATTACTGGAGGTAGAAAAACCATGTTAAATATCAGCGGAATCCGGGAAGGTGTTGTCCTTGACCATATCCAGGCAGGAAAAAGTATGGATATCTACCGCTACCTGCGTTTAGGCGAGCTGGACTGCACCGTCGCAATCATCAAGAACGCGAAGAGCAACAAGATGGGCCGGAAAGACATCATCAAGATCGAGGGATCGCTCGACGCCATCGACCTCGATGTTCTCGGCTACATCGACCACAACATCACCGTCAACATCATCCGCGATGACAAGATCGCCGAGAAGCGTACCCTGCATCTTCCGAAGATCTTAAAGAACGTGATCCACTGCAAGAACCCGCGCTGCATCACCTCCATCGAGCAGGAGTTGCCGCATATTTTCTATCTCGATGATAAGGATCATGAGGTATATCGCTGCAGATATTGTGACGAGAAGCACAGTTAATTCCGCTTCCGCAGATGACGAAGTGCTGTAAAACGCAGAAAAGAGAACCATCCCCGGCGATCCGCCGGGTTTTGGTTCTCTTTTTTTCTATCTTTCTTTCATTATAATCTCGCGATCACAGCATCCACATACTCTTCTGTAGATGCCTCACCATGGAGATCTCTTGTCAGGTGCTTTCCTTCTGCAAGGACCTCATCCACTGCTTTTCGGATGCGGGATGCTGTCTCATTTTCACCAAGATACTCAAGCATCATGCATGCGGACCACAGGAACGCCGTCGGATTTGCAAGGTGCTTTCCGGCAATATCCGGAGCACTTCCGTGAACGGCTTCGAACATTGCATAGTCGGCACCAATGTTGCTAGACGGGACAAGACCAAGGCCGCCGATCAGACCGCTGCAAAGGTCGGAGAGAATGTCGCCGTAGAGGTTCTGCATTACCATCACATCAAACTGGTTCGGGTTCATGACGAGCTGCATGCAGGTGTTGTCGATGATCTTGTCATCAGCCTCGATTTCCGGGTAATCCTTTGCAACTTCACGGAAGATCGCGAGGAACATGCCGTCAGACATCTTGAGGATGTTCGCCTTGTGAACGCAGGTAACTTTCTTTCTGCCGTTCTTCTTCGCGTACTCGAAGGCGTCGCGGATGATGCGCTCAGATGCTTTCTTTGTAACGATCTTGATCGCGTGAACCGTGTTCTCATCGATCTGTTCTTCTTTTCCGACATACAGACCTTCGGTGTTCTCACGGAAGATCACGATATCCACGTTCTTAAACGGAGTTTTTACCGCATCATTGGACTTTACCGGGCGGATATTCGCGTAGAGGTCATACTTGCCTCTAAGGGTAACGTTTAAGGAACGGAAGCCCTTTCCAACCGGGGTCGTGATCGGGGACTTTAAGAGAACTTTTGTGCGCTCGAAGGAAGCATACGCCTCGTCCGGAATCAGGGCACCGTTTCTCTTCCACTCATCCTCGCCGACATTGTAGATCTCATACTCAAGCGGCGCTTTTGCTGCCTCTAAGATCTTTAAGACATTGTCCACTAACTCCGGACCAATTCCATCGCCGCGAAATACTGTTACTGTGTGTTTCATGTTAAAACTCCTCCTGATTTTTAAATTCCCAGCAGACCTGCCGGTATTGTATGTGTCATATGGTATACCTGCTCTTCGGGGATCCCATGATCAAGCAGGTATTGCATATATTCTTCAATTGCAAGCTCCCAGTGCGGATTTTCTGTCTGGCCGCCGTCTGTGTCGACCATGACATTTTTGTATCCGACTTCTTTGATGATCTCAAGGTTATCCAGCAGATTGCTCTTATATGTTCCGCCGCCCATGTTCTGGGCATAACAGCGCTCCAGGATCACATCGTAGTCCTTTACCATGCGGATCTGGTCTTCCATAGTCATTCCCACAACCCACCATTCCGGATGGGTGACTACGATCTTCTTCACCCCAAGGTTTCTTGCCGCCTCCACCACCGCGAAGGATTCCTCCGGCGAGATGTGCGCCGTGCCGAGAACCGCGTCATAGTCACGGATAAGCTCCAGAATCGTTTTCAGCTCTGGAACGATCGTTCCGTCTTTTATGACCTCCACGCACTGGCTCGTGTCCTGCTTCATCTTCTCCAGATGGTTCTTTGCCGACTGGGTCGGAAGCCAGACAACCTTTGCGCCCATGCGGAGTGCCACGTCAACGGCCTTCGGATTCATTCCGCCGATCACCCGGTTCAGCGTGATCCCGCCGAACATCGTGAAGTCGTTCGTCTTCCCATGTACAATCTCATTGTGGCGGTTGCAGAGATATGCCCGTTCCACCGTCGATCCCTGATGAGTCTTGATCACGATAGCCCGCGCGCCTGCACGGATCGCGGCTTCCATCAGTTCAAAGTCATCATAGGCACGAAGGCGCAGATCCGGATTTGTATGAACATGCATGTCGATAACGCCCTTCATAAGATCCATTTTCATCTGCTTTGTCCCTCTCTGATCATTTTTTACTGTTGCTTTCTTACGGGAATCATTTTATACTAAATTTGTTATTAAAAAAAGCCCTAAAATCATATACCCGGTATCGATATTTCCGATATCTGCTTTTGAACATGATCCGTTACCCTGCAGGCTGCGAAATGGAGATACCGCCTACTATTCCGATATTTTCTTACCGACTATATGACTGAAAGGAAAATATATCCTATGGATCTCAAGGAATTAAACTATGTTGTGACCGTTGCAAACGAGGGAAGCATCTCCCGAGCCGCGGAGAAGCTTTTTATGAGCCAGTCCAGCTTAAGCCAGGCGATCCGTGTCCTGGAGCAGGATCTCGGGACCTCTGTCTTCGTCCGCACCACCCGCGGAGTCCGGCCAACTGCCGCCGGAGATGCCTTTATTTCCCACGCAAAGCAGATCCTGCAGCAGTACCGCGCCGCATGCAGTGAGGCCGCAGACATCGAAAATCTCAACGGCGGTACCGTGATCTTCGGGATCAGCACCTACCGCGGCACGTATCTTTTGCCGCCGGTTTTAAAGCGCTTCCGCGCCCTCTATCCAAAAGTCCATGTTGAGATCTGTGAGATGGACAGCATTGACCTCGAGGACCAGCTCTTAGAAGGTCTTCTTGACCTGGCCCTGATCGCCGCCCCGCCGGTCCGGATCAGACACGGCGTTTCGCCGTTCATGCGCGATGAGATCATGATCGTTACCACCGCGGATCACCCGGTCATGGAATTTGCCAGAATATGTGAATCCGATCCGGAACTTTCATGGATCGATCTCAAAGACACTGCCGCCTTCGAATATATTTTCGGACCGCCCAATACCGTACTCGGCCGTGTCGCTCGTCAGGCGCTGCGGGATGCCGGAATCGAGCCCATTGGGCAGGGCACCGATCTCTCCGCCTCCTTCGCCGCCGCTATGGCAAGAGAAGGTGCCGGTCTCGCCTTCACCTACCGTTCCTGCCGTGTCCCAGGAGATCATTTCCGCTATCTCCGGATAGGAAAAGAAGGAATATTCCTTGACCTCGCCCTGGCATGGCCCGCCGTAAAATACCGCTCCCGGGCAGCGTCAGCACTGGCAGAACTGTTTCAGGAGATGGCTCCGGAGCTGCTGCAAAGGTGATGGATGCCGGACTACAAAAATGAGCCCGCAGGTATAGAAAAGCTGTTACCGTGGAGTGTTGTGGTCAAGCTTTTTTGTAACACTTGTGGCTAAAAAAGCTTGACCACAACACTTTATACAATATCGCTTCCAAAAGTCTCGGCTGTGCACTGTCTCTTTCTTTCCATATCCGATTGAATGACCTAGACGCTTTCACATACCCTTTATGTTCCACATTATCTCTTTGCGAACAGCCATTGTTTTCAATGTCTTCTGCCATAGATGGTCATTCCTCCTTTCTCGGTCATACTCAAGACTCCTACTGATTCGGTCCTTCACCTCTCGGCTACTATGACCTCTGCTGACTTCTGTGCGTTCAGCATTGCTTTATGCAATGGTTACCTCTTTCAAGGCGTACCGCACAGACCTCCCTAGGTACCACACGTTTCTTCCTCTCCATCCATCTGCCTCATCTATCATGCATGATTCCGTGTAGTTATTGGGCTTCAACGTGTCTGGCAGTCTTACCCTCATGCATGACCTCATATGAGATTTCTGTTCGTCAGACCAGAGATTTGCCCGTGAGTTAGTATGTTCCTCACATCCAGCTTCCTCCAGATTCCATCTCACGATGGACACCCTTGCCTTCGGCTATATCCTTCCCACTACCGGGCGGATTCGGGACTTTGCCCCGTTAGAAACGTGCGCCGTCAGGCGCACCAGAAAAAAAGCTGATAGAAAGATTTTTCTACCAACTTTTTTACGTATTAATACAATCAAACGCTATCTATATTATCCACCGAAATAATGGCTTACTCATTACTGTAATTGCTCTCAAAAAGTCCTTTTATTAAAGGGATCAGAGATTTATTATAATAATATTCATACATATTCGACTTATTAAATACATTTTCATCTTCTGAAATAAGCATAATTCCTTTGTTATTTTCTTCTGAAAATGTTGTATCAAGAATAAATACGTAAGATATAATCTTAAATAAATCTCCTTCATTGCTACTGTTAATTACATTTTTCCACTTTATTGGTTCCTTATAATAAAAGCTTATTAAAATATCTTGATTTGAAAGTTCTTTTTCTGAGAAAGTATTTAATATTTTTATTGGCGCATCCATATCTTTTAAATTGGCATCAGTAAGAGGCTCATTGATATCTTTAATAGTCTTCCACCAATTCCTTTCAATTAAAGCAACCACTTCTGAGAACTCCAACCGCTCCGGTGTTAAATATATTTCCGAAATACCATTATTTACTTTAATGCTTGTTGGTGTCGATAATACTGCTTGTGGAAAATCAATTCTATCATTACTGTGCCCACATGCAGATAACATCAACATCATAATAGATAGGGCAATAAAATACTTTTTCATATACTTACCTCCTAAGAATTCCTTAATATACATCATGTGCAATTTCCAAGATATTGCCAGAAATTGCATCTATATCAACATAATAGTTCAATTCATAAACAACTCCATCGACATTTACTTTGACGGGATAAACCAGTTTCCAAAATATCTTTCCCTTAAAAGTTTTTAAATCCTCCATACTAGTATGATTCACGCAAATTAGAAGCCTATTTCAAACTATCGTTTTATGCTAATTCTGGATAGACTTTCTCTTTCGTGAAATTGGTTTTGGTGCTTTTTTGTTTTTGTTT
>OGEZ01000613.1_pt1 | contig 27903 bp, 25 predicted proteins | sample 1570831 | NCBI WGS metagenome assembly OGEZ01 (sample SAMEA2582059, study PRJEB24529) | metagenome | biome: Human gut stool | place: China | collected 2011
AGATACCATCTACCGATATTGATTGGAATCATGTTGATACATATCTATATGTTTCATTGCAAGATTCGGCTCAGACTGCTATTAATTCGGGCATTACAACAGTAGAGGAGGTACATCGTGCAGGCATCTTATTGTGATTGTGTAGTGACAACCAACTCGATGATAACAATAGAAGATGTAATTTCCCTATCGGTAGAGCATAGTGCTACTGATATACATTTAGAGGTGGGAACACCGATTTATATTCGAGCTGCTAATGGGTTGGAATCTATTTCAAGTATTTGCAGTGTGGATATGATTAAAGATGTATTACAACGATGTGGCGTCACACATGATGAATGGCACTCTGTAGATAATGCTTTCACCAGCAATGGCATTCGAATTCGGGCTCATATTTATAGGGCTAATCATAGAATTTGGGATTGAGCGCCAGGCCTTGCATTGTCACCGTCTTGCATTTGTTGATCCTTTCACCAAAAAAGAGATGGTCCATGCATCTTCCTTGACAGATGATTTTGAAACCGTTATCATGAATTTACAAACTAAAAAAGATTGATTGAGGAATTTTTTTATGCGTAGTCTATTTGGTGAACTTCGTGAACATATTTTAGGGAAGGGTATTAAGATTGTTTTCCCTGAGGGTAACGACGACCGTGTGGTTCGTGCAGCAGCCCGTTTGAAATTTGAAGGATTGGTTGATCCTATTATTTTGGGAGACCCAGCAGAGGTTCACAAAATCTTGCACGATCTCGGTTTTGCAGACTTTAACTATACAATTATTAATCCTGAAACCTATGAAGATTTCGAGGAAATGAAGGAAAAATTTGTTGAAATCCGTAAAGGGAAAGCGACAATGGAAGATGCGGAAAAGTTGCTTCGTGATGTCAACTATTTTGGTGTTATGTTAGTTAAACTTGGTTTAGCAGATGGAATGGTTTCAGGTGCGATTCATTCAACAGCGGATACGGTACGTCCTGCCCTTCAAATTATCAAAACAAAACCAGGCATTTCACGTACATCAGGTGTCTTCCTTATGAACCGTGAAAATACCGATCATCGCTTGATGTTTGCTGACTGTGCTATCAATATTGAACCAAATGCTCAAGAATTGGCAGAAATTGCAATTAATACTGCCGAAACAGCTAAAGTTTTTGGTATTGATCCTAAAGTGGCTATGCTTAGCTTCTCAACAAAAGGTTCTGCTAAATCGCCAAAAGTTGACAGGGTTGTTCAAGCAACAAATATTGCTAAAGAAATGCGTCCTGACTTGGCTATTGATGGGGAGTTGCAGTTCGATGCAGCATTTGTTCCAGCAACAGCGGCTATTAAGGCTCCAGATAGTGACGTAGCAGGACATGCTAATGTCTTTGTTTTCCCTGGCTTGCAAGCAGGTAATATTGGCTATAAGATTGCCCAACGTTTGGGAATGTTCGAAGCTATCGGACCAATCTTACAAGGTCTAAATAAACCAGTAAACGATCTTTCTCGTGGTGCTAGTGCTGAAGATATTTACAATTTGGCGATTATCACAGCTGCTCAAGCTCTTAATGGCTAATTTTAACTTAGAAACAGAGGTTTAACCAAGGTGTTAGGCCTTTTTGTTTTATGCATGACTGGTGATTAAAAATAAATCGATTAAAGTAGCTAGAAATCCAGGAAATACAATGGACTGTTGAGCTTGCCATGTTTCATTATGTACTTTGCTTGTGCAAAATATTCTGAAAGTGACTACTTTTCTTGATTATTCATGCTATAATGAAAGGGTAAAATTTTATTTTTTGGAGAAATCTTATGAAAAAAAGCAAATGGTTAGCCCTCGCGGGTGTTGCCCTTCTAAGTGTTGGTGCCTTAGCGGCTTGTTCTTCTAAGTCAAGTACTAGTGGAACGACTTATGGTTATCTTTATGTCTCAGATCCCGAAAGTTTAGACTATATCACGTCAAATACTGGAGCTACTAAGACTGCTGTAACTAATGGTGTAGATGGTCTTATGGAAGCAGACAAATATGGTAATCTTGTCCCTTCAGTAGCTGAAGACTGGTCTGTTTCTCAAGACGGTCTTACTTATACCTATAAAATCCGTAAGGGTGTTAAATGGTATACTTCTGATGGTGAAGAGTACGCCGATGTTACTGCTAAGGACTTTGTGACTGGTCTTAAGCATGCGGCTGATGCCAAGGCTGGAGCTCTTTACTTGGTGCAAGATTCTATTGCTGGCTTGTCTGACTACCTCTCTGGTGCCAATAAGGATTTCTCAAATGTAGGTGTTAAAGCAATCGACGATCATACATTGCAATATACCCTTAAAAAACCAGAACCATACTGGAACTCTAAGACAACCTATGGTTTGCTCTTCCCAGTTAACGAAGACTTTCTCAAGAACAAGGGAAAAGCTTTTGGTAAGTCAACAGATCCAACCTCTATCCTCTATAACGGTCCTTTCCTTCTCAAATCTTTGACAGCTAAATCATCTATTGAGTTGACTAAGAATGAGAATTATTGGGATAAGAAGAATGTACACTTCGATGCCATCAAATTGTCATACTATGATGGATCTGACCAAGAGTCTCAAGAGCGTAACTTCTCGGATGGTGCTCTCAGTATTGCACGTGTCTTCCCAATGAGTTCTAACTATGCTTCAGTTGAGAAAAACTATAAAGATAATATTTATTACACAGCACCAGGTGCATCGACATCGGCTATTGGTGTAAACATTGACCGCCAAAGCTATAAATTCTCAGCTAAGAAGACAGATGCTGAAAAGACATCAACTAAGAAGGCTCTTCTAAACAAAGACTTCCGTCAATCAATCAACTTCGCTATTGACCGTACACCTTATCAATCACAAGTAAACGGTAAAGATGGTGCTGCTCTTGCTATACGTAACCTTTTTGTTCCTTCTGATTTTGTGAGTGCAGGTGATAAGACCTTCGGTGATCTTGTGACAGAGAAAATGTCCTCTTACGGTAATGAGTGGTCTGGTGTTAACTTTGCGGATGGTCAAGATGGTCTCTACAATCCGGAAAAAGCTAAGGCTGAGTTTGCCAAAGCAAAAGAGGCTCTTCAAGGAGAGGGTGTTCAATTCCCAATTCACTTGGACCTTCCAGTTGACCAAACTGCAAAACTTAATGTTGCTCAAGCTCAATCATTGAAACAAACCATTGAAAAATCATTGGGTAGCGAAAATGTGGTCATCGATATCAACCAATTGTCTAATGATGATATGCAAAATGCTACTCTTAATGCGGCAAATGCGGCAGCAGAAGACTGGGATATTTCAAATGGTGTTATTTGGGGTCCAGACTATCAAGACCCATCAACTTATCTTGATATCTTTAAGACAACCTCAAGTGAAAATACCAAGAGTTTCATGGGTTATGACAATCCAAACAATGCTGCAGCAGCCCAAGTAGGTCTTAAAGATTATGATGCCTTGCTTGATTCAGCAGCTTCAGAAACAACAGACCTCAATGCTCGTTACGACCGTTATGCCCAAGCTCAAGCTTGGTTGGAAGATAGCTCACTCGTCATTCCATTGACAGTTGGTAACGGTGCAGCACCAGTTATCTCACGTTTGACACCATTTACGGGTGCTAGCATGCAGGTGGGTGATAAGAACTCATCAGACTACTTCAAATATGTGAAACCACAAGAAAAAGTAGTTACTAAGAAAGAATATGAACAAAGTCGTGAAAAATGGCTTAAAGAAAAGAAAGCATCTAACGAAAAAGCTCAAAAAGATCTTGAGAAACACGTTAAATAATATTTTTGAGGAAAAGGCAGTTTGCCTTTTTCTTTTGTCAAAAAAGGGGCTAATTCCTAGTGTTCATAAGGGGGATAATTGTGAGAAAGTCAGCATAAGACAAAATATTCTGAAAATTGTACTCATCATATTTTTTATGGTATAATGTAGGCATATCAAAAAAGATTTTTTGGAGAATGCTTATGAAAAAAAGTAAATGGTTGGCCCTTGCGGGTGTTTCCCTCCTAAGTGTTGGGGTTTTAGTGGCTTGTTCGTCAAAATCAAACACTTCAAGCAATACTTTTAACTATGTTTATAATGCTGATCCTGAGACATTGGATTACCTTATTTCCAATAAGGGTTCAACAATTGATGCTGTGACAAATGGTGTCGATGGTCTTTTGGAAAACGATAAATATGGTAACTTGGTACCTTCTATTGCCAAGGACTGGACTGTTTCAGCTGATGGTTTAACTTATACATACAAACTTCGTAAGGGAGTCAAATGGTATACTTCAGACGGTGAAGAGTATGCAGAAGTAACAGCTAAAGACTTCGTAACAGGTCTTAAGCATGCTGCTGATAAAAAGACAGAGTCAATTTACTTGGCAAAAGATTCTGTAGTAGGTCTTGCTGATTATTTCAATGGTACTGATAAAGACTTCTCTAAAGTTGGCGTTAAAGCACTTGATGATTACACTCTTCAGTACACACTTAAACAACCAGAACCTTACTGGAATTCTAAGATGACTTATTCTCTCTTCTGGCCTGTTAATGAAGAGTTCCTTAAGTCAAAAGGGGATAGCTTTGGTAAATCAACAGATCCATCATCTATCCTTTATAATGGTCCATACATCCTTAAGTCATTGACAGCTAAATCATCTATTGAGTTGGCTAAAAATGAAAACTACTGGGATAAGAAAAATGTCCACTATGATGGGGTGAAATTGTCATTTTTCGATGGCTCTGATCAAGAGGCTCAAGTCCGTAATTTCACTGATGGCGCCTATAGCCAAGCACGTATTTATCCAACAGGGTCGAACTTCGCCTCAGTAAAAAAACAATATAAAGATAATATTTTCTATACACAACCATCTGCTGATATTGTTGGTGTTGGTGTTAATATTGATCGTCAGTCTTACAACCATACATCTAAGAAGACTGATGCTGAGAAAGATTCAACTAAGAAAGCTCTTCTTAACAAGGACTTCCGCCAATCTATTAACTTCTCAATTAATCGTGAGTCATACTCAGCTCAAATTAATGGAGAAGAAGGGGGAGTTCTAGCTGTTCGTAACCTTCTTGTGAAACCTGATTTTGTTTATGCTGGTGACAAGTCATTTGGTGATTTGGTAACTGAAAAGATGGCTTCTTACGGTGACGAGTGGTCAGGTGTTAACCTTAAAGACAGTCAAGATGGTCTCTTCAATGCTGGTAAGGCTAAGACTGAATTTAATAAGGCTAAGGAAGCCCTCCAAGCACAAGGTGTTCAATTCCCAATTCACTTAGATATGCCAGTTGACCAAACAGCAAAGACAAAGGTGGCTCGTGCACAGTCTTTGAAACAATCTGTTGAAGAGACACTCGGTAAAGAAAATGTTGTGGTTGACCTCAACCAAATGTCTCAAGATGACCTGTTGAACGCAACTCTTTCTGCTCCTAATGCAGCAGCAGAAGACTGGGATATTACTGACTCAGTTGCTTGGGCACCTGACTATGAAGACCCATCAACATACCTTGATATCTTCAAGACAACAGCTAGTGAGAACACAAAAACTTACATGGGATTTGACGATCCTAACAATGCAGCAGCAGCTCAAGTAGGTCTTAAAGACTTTGATGCTTTGGTTGAAAATGCAGCTAAAGAAACAAGCGACCTCAACGTACGTTATGAACGTTATGCAGAGGCACAAGCTTGGTTGGAAGATAGCTCACTCTTCATGCCACTTATGGTTAACAAGGGGGCTGCGCCAATGGTAGCTCGTTTGACACCATTCTCAGGTGCTTACTCTCAAGTAGGACCTAAGGGGTCTGACAGATACTTCAAGTACCTTGAACCTCAAAAAGATGTTGTCACTAAGAAAAACTATGATAAAGCTCGCGAAAGCTGGCTTAAAGAAAAGTCTAAGTCCAACGAAAAAGCTCAAAAAGACCTTGAGAAACACGTTAAATAAAAGGACGATGGAACTTTCTCATTAGATTGGGAAAGTTCTTTTGGAATTAAAGGAAGAGACATGAAAAAATATATTTTATTGAGAACCCTCCGTTCTCTATTGTCAATATTTGTCGTGACGGCCTTGACCTACACGATTATCTATACCATGGTGCCGAGGCGTCTGATTTTCAGACAGGACCCTAACTACAACAAGATTGCTAAGACAGCTGATTCTAAGGCTAACTATGAAAATACAATCTATGAACGTATGGGTTACATTGATTACTACGACACCAAGGAGTTGCAGGAGAAAGCTAGCTCCCTTGATAAGTCAGTAACCACTAAGCCAACAAAAGAAAATAAGGCTATCTACCAAAAATATGTGGATAGTTTGGGACATGGCTGGCGTTTACATCAGTTCAAGCAAAGTAAACAATTCTATGCGACACGTGATGTGCCAGTACTTGAACGTGTGTTTGGCTTCTATACGCACCTCTTTGAATTTGACAATACTGGATGGGTTAAAGATAAAACAAATCCAAACTTGAAGCGTTATATCCGTATTGAAAATGACCCAGCTATCGGTTGGTCAGTTGTTGGTTCAGGGACTAAGCATAAATACTTGCTTTACTTTAACGGTCAGTTCCCATTTGTTCACCAAAACTTTGTTAAGATGAACCTTGGTACATCTTACCCAACTTATGCTGAGCAAGGTGTTCTTGATGTTATTACACAAGGTCAAGGACAAACACAAAGTTCTGAGGTCAACTTCCCTACTGGTAAGAAGGTATCTTCAGTAGATATCTACTCTCGTACTTATAAATCACCAAGTCAGGCTGATGCTAGAGATCGTTCTTACTATGGAAATGACCCATACACGGCGACCAAGAGTCGCTACCAATACCCATCAATGGTGACAAGTTCTGCCATTGCAGGTTTGATTGGTTTGGTCTTGTCTTATGCTTTGGCAATTCCATTGGGATCATACATGGCACGCTTTAAAAATACCCTCTTTGATAGTGTATCAACAGGTGTCTTGACTTTCTTGCTTTCACTACCAACCATCGCCTTGGTTTATATCATTCGTTTGATTGGTTCTGAGATTGGTCTTCCAGATTCCTTCCCTATCTTGGGTGCGGGTGACTGGCGTTCATACGTCTTGCCATCTGTTATTCTCGGTCTCTTGTCAACACCAGGTCTTGCGATTTGGATTCGTCGTTACATGATTGACTTGCAATCACAAGACTTCGTTCGTTTTGCACGTGCCAAAGGGTTGTCAGAACAAGAAATTTCGAATAAACACATTTTCAAAAACGCTATGGTTTCCTTGGTTTCAGGAATCCCAGCATCTATCGTTAGTGTTATCACAGGGGCAACCTTGACAGAAACAATCTTCGCCTTCCCTGGTATGGGTAAAATGTTGATTGACTCTGTCCGTGCTTCAAATAACGCTATGGTTGTGGGTCTTGTATTTATTTTCACAGCCCTCACCATCTTCTCATTGCTTGTGGGTGATATCCTTATGACTATGATTGACCCACGTATCAAATTGACATCTAAAGGAGGTAAATAATGGCTTCAATTGATAAAAGTAAGTTCCAATTTGTAAAGCGCGATGATTTTGCCTCTGAAACAATTGATGCACCGGCCTATTCATACTGGAAATCGGTGATGCGTCAGTTCTTCAAGAAGAAGTCAACAACTGTCATGTTGGGAATCTTGATTGCTATCATTTTGATGAGTTTTATCTACCCGATGTTTTCAAAATTTGACTTTAATGATGTGTCTAAGGTTAATGACTTTAGTGTACGTTATGTGCATCCAAACGCTCAATACTGGTTCGGTACGGACAGTAATGGTAAGTCCCTCTTCGATAGTGTTTGGTTTGGAGCTCGTAATTCTATCCTTATTGCTGTTATCGCTACCTTCCTTAACGTTGTTATTGGTTTGCTTGTAGGTGCTGTTTGGGGGATTTCTAAGACCTTCGATATGATTATGATGGAAATCTACAACATCATCTCAAATATTCCTGCCCTCCTTGTAGTTATCGTCTTGACTTACTCATTGGGTGCTGGTTTCTGGAATATGATCTTTGCCATGACTGTTACAGGGTGGATTGGTATTGCCTATACTATCCGTATTCAAATCATGCGTTACCGTGATTTGGAGTATAACTTGGCTTCTCGTACACTGGGAACACCAACTCCTAAGATTGTGGTTAAAAACATCATGCCACAACTAGTGTCAGTTATCGTAACTATGGCTAGTCAGCTCTTGCCAGGATTTATCTCTTACGAAGCCTTCCTTTCATACTTTGGTTTAGGGCTTCCTGTTACGACGCCTAGTCTTGGTCGTTTGATTTCAGACTATGCACAGAACGTTACAGTCAATGCTTATCTCTTCTGGATTCCATTGACTACCTTGATCCTCGTTTCCCTTGCTCTCTTTATTGTCGGTCAAAACTTGGCGGATGCCAGCGACCCACGTACGCATAGATAGGAGTCCAATATGACAGAAAATAAAAATGTAATATTATCGGCTCGCGATATCGTCGTGGAATTTGACGTTCGTGACCGTGTTTTGACAGCCATTCGAGGAGTTTCCCTTGATTTGGTTGAAGGTGAAGTTTTAGCCTTGGTTGGTGAGTCTGGTTCAGGTAAATCAGTTTTGACTAAGACTTTCACAGGGATGCTTGAAGAAAATGGTCGTGTCGCTAGTGGTTCGATTGATTATCGCGGTCAAGATTTGACTAAGCTTAAGAGTCACCAAGATTGGGCATCTATTCGTGGGGCTAAGATTGCGACTATCTTCCAAGATCCTATGACCAGTCTTGACCCAATTAAGACTATCGGTAGCCAAATTGTTGAGGTCATTGTCAAACACCAAGGAAAATCAGCCAAAGAAGCTAAAAAAATGGCCATTGATTACATGGACAAGGTTGGTATTCCTGATGCTGAAAAACGTTTCAATGAGTATCCTTTCCAATACTCTGGTGGGATGCGTCAACGTATCGTTATTGCCATTGCCTTGGCTTGTCATCCAGATGTCCTTATCTGTGACGAACCAACAACTGCTCTCGATGTGACCATTCAAGCTCAAATCATCGACCTCTTGAAATCACTCAAAGAGGAGTACGGTTTCTCAGTGATTTTCATTACCCATGACCTTGGTGTGGTAGCAAGTATCGCTGATAAGGTTGCTGTTATGTATGCTGGTGAAATCATTGAATACGCAACTGTTGAGGAAATTTTCTATGAGCCTTGTCATCCATACACGTGGAGCTTGCTTTCAAGCTTGCCACAGTTGGCCGATGATAAGGGTGAGCTCTTCTCAATTCCAGGGACACCACCATCACTTTATACACCGGTTGTTGGGGACGCCTTTGCCTTGCGTTCAGACTATGCTATGCAGATTGACTTCGAGGAAAAAGCACCACAATTCCAAGTTTCAGATACTCACTGGGCTAAGACCTGGCTCTTACATGAGGATGCACCAAAAGTTGAAAAACCTGCGGTTATCCAAAATCTACATGAAAAAATCCGTGCTAATATGGGATTTGCACATTTAGGAGATGAGGAGGAAGGCAATGCCTGAGAAGTTAGTTGAAGTAAAAGATGTGGAGATTTCCTTCGGTGAAGGAAGCAAGAAATTCGTTGCTGTCCACAATGCTAATTTTTTCATCAACAAGGGTGAAACCTTTTCCCTCGTTGGTGAGTCTGGTAGTGGTAAAACCACTATCGGGCGTGCCATTATTGGTCTAAATGATACAAGTAATGGTGAGATTATTTTTGACGGTAAGAAAATCAATGGACACTTGTCTCACTCTGAGAAAAACGACCTTATCCGTCGTATCCAGATGATTTTCCAAGACCCTGCGGCTAGTTTGAATGAACGTGCAACAGTCGATTATATCTTGTCTGAGGGCTTGCATAACTTCCATCTCTATAAGGATGAGGAAGATCGTAAAGCTAAAATCAAGAAAATCATCAAAGAAGTGGGACTTCTTGAGGAGCACTTGACACGTTACCCTCACGAATTTTCTGGGGGACAACGTCAACGTATTGGTATTGCACGTTCCTTGGTCATGCAACCTGATTTGGTTATCGCTGACGAACCCATCTCAGCCCTTGACGTGTCAGTTCGTGCCCAAGTTTTGAACTTGCTTAAGAAATTCCAAAAAGAGTTGGGATTGACCTACCTCTTTATCGCTCACGACTTGTCAGTGGTCCGTTTCATTTCTGACCGTATCGCTGTTATTTACAAGGGAACAATCGTGGAAGTTGCTGAGACAGAAGAACTCTACAACAATCCTATCCACCCTTACACCAAGTCACTCTTGTCTGCTGTTCCTATTCCAGACCCAATCTTGGAACGTAAGAAAGTCTTGAAGGTTTATGATCCAAACCAACACGACTATTCGGTTGATAAACCAGAAATGGTTGAAGTACGTCCAGGACACTTCGTTTGGGGTAACAAGGCCGAAATCGAGACTTATCGTAAAGAACAAAGTAAATAAGTCTTTTCAATGCAAAAAAAACCGTGTTCCAGAAGGAACACGGTTTTTCTTTAGTCTAAATTTAAGCGTTTTGTCATGATATAGTAGGTACCAAAGTAACTTGCTGCGATGAGAATGAGAGACTGAACTAGACTAAATATATATGCCGAGTTATTAATTGCAGTATTTGTTGCATCTCCGGTCAAGGCTGCACCGATTCCAAAGAAGAAACCAATAAAGGATAGGATAGCCTGAATGGCAAAATAGGCGACAAATCCCATAAGAACTTTGTTAGTGTTAAAGAGGTTACCGATACTAATACAGAGGTAATAGAATAGGATACCGCTAATTGTTCCTAAAATTGTAGAAGGGATGACAAGGTAGAGGGCACCTATTTCTTTTAGGAGCTGTCCCAAGTAACTAGTAGTTAGTAGGAAATCTTTGAAGTCTATATTAAATGCGGCTATAATAGCAATCGAAGCGAGTACTACGAGACTAGAAATCGTATTTAAAATAAAGGCTACCAAGAGTTTAGATAAAATCAGTTGGTGGGCAGAAACTGGGAGTGTATTGGTTAGATAGCCTTCTCTCCCAAAGACAGTTTGTGCAAAGCGTCTAACAATGAGGACTATTGTCGCTATATAAATGGTTCCCCATACGATAATGGTAGCAAAAACCATTAGTGTAAAGAAAGCGAAGAAGAGTAGACTAGCTTCTTCGTGACTGTGTTCAAAGGTGAATATTAATTTGTGAAGCATTAAGCCCAAGGGAATAGAGAGTAGGATGGCAATACCATAGATGCCAAGGTACCACTTACGGACCGATTGTAATTCATACTTAACTAATTTCCAAAACATGCTCATACCTCCTAGTTGTGGAACATCTCTCTAAAGAGTTTGTCGATAGATTTGCCATGGGCTTGACGGATATTATCAGCATCCCCTTGAAGTTCAATCTGACCGTATTTTAAGAAGACAACTTCATCTAGGACGGATTCAATATCTGCAATCAAATGGGTTGAAATGATAACAGAAGCATCTTCAGAGTATTGGTTGATGATGGTTTTAAGAATGTAGTCACGTGACGCAGGATCGACTCCACCGATAGGTTCATCGAGGAGATAGAGTTTAGCTTCACGACTCATAACCAAAATCAACTGAACCTTTTCTTTGTTACCTTTTGAGAGGTCTTTAAGGCGCAAATCAGGCTGGAGCTTTAAATCCTGCAAGAGTTGCAAGGCAAGAGGATAGCGGAAGTCAGCGTAAAAATCTTGGAAGAAATCCAAGTAGTACTGTATTGTCTTACTTTCATCTAAATAGGTTGTGTCAGGCAAATAAGCCACTTGCGCCTTAGTGATAGGTGACGGCTGAAATCCATTAATGGTCACTAAACCTGAAGTCGGTTGGAGGAGGCCGTTCAAAATTTTGATTAGGGTTGTTTTACCACTACCGTTTGGTCCTAAGAGACCAATGATTTTACCAGAAGGGATGGACATGGTCACATCTCTAAGGGCTGGAATACCATTATAGGTCTTGGTGAGATTTGTTAGAGTTACAATATCAGTCATCGGTCTACAAGTCCTTTCCTGTTTGTTCGATGTAGTCAGTGATGATAGTCTTGATTTCAGGTGAGCTAAAACCAATGGCTGTCATCTCAGTGACAAAGTTTTTCATGAGACTTTGGGCAATCTCGTGTCGTTTTTGATCAATGAGTTTTTCATCTTCGGTAACAAAGCGGCCAGAGGTACGGGCAGAGTAGACCAACCCCTCTTTTTCAAGTTCTTGGAAGGCTCTTTGTACAGTGTTGGGATTGACCCCAGCTTCCTGAGCAAATTCTCTAACGGGTAGGAGTTGTTGTCCCATACTCAATTCCTTGGAAGCTATCTTCAGTTTGACGCGATAGGCGATTTGGAGATAAATTGGCGATTTTTCATCAAATGTCCAAGCCATAAGAGACTCCTTTCTAAAAGTATAATAGTATTATTTTTGTACTACAGTAATGATACAAATAAAATACTGGATTTGCAAGTAAAATGTTATATTTTCTCTAATTTCTTTGGCTTTTCCCAAACTTATATTCCTATTTTTGGTACAATAGGGGCAAGTATATTCGACCTGAAGGGAGATTATTTTGAAAATTTTAGCAACAGATATGGATGGTACTTTTCTAGACCATCTTGGTACCTATGACAAAGCACGTTTGGATAACCTTTTGGCTGCTTGTGAAGCTAAAGATTACGTTTTTACCGTAGCTTCTGGTCGAGCCCTCTTGGCCTTGGAGGAGCTTTTTGGTGGGTTTGTGGACCGCATTGCTATTATTGCGGAAAATGGGGCCTTGGTTCAGTATAAGGGTGAAGTCCTGTTTGAGTCCAAGCTAGAACCTAAGGATTATTTGCAAATTGCAGACACGACTTTAGCCTTGCCAACTTGCGAGGGGATTCTCTTGTCAGGCCGTCGAGGTGCCTATGCACCAAACGATGCAGACCCAGCCTATCTTAAGGCCATGGAACGTTACTATGAAAATGTCATGGCAACGAATCTTGAAGCGGTCACAGATGATATTTTCAAGGTAACTGCTAAGTTCCAAGGGGATACTATTATGGAGCGTGGTGACTACCTCAACACAATCTTTGAGGATATGACAGCTGTGACAACTGGCTTTGATTCTATGGATATTATCCTTAAAGGTGTGGACAAGGGCTTTGGTCTTTACCATCTTTGCCAAGAGTTGGGACGTCAGGCTTCAGATGTTGTAGCCTTTGGTGATAATCTCAATGATATGGAGATGTTGACCTTTGCAGGGCGTGCGGTTGCTACGGAAAATGCCCGCGATGAGATTAAGGCAGTAGCTGACGAAGTGATTGGTCACCATAAAGATGGTGCAGTCTTTGATTTCATGGAAGGATTGGTAGGTTCGGATGTCTGAGATTAAATTGTTGGCCTTGGACCTAGATGGGACCCTCTTTACTAAGGATAAGCAAGTAACAGCTGAAAATAGAGCTGCTCTGAAAGCAGCAGAAGCTAAGGGGGTTCATGTGGTCATTACGACTGGTCGTCCTCTGCCAGCTATTACTCATATCTTGGAAGATTTGGGCTTGTTGGATGATAAGCACTATAGTGTGACCTTCAATGGTGGCTTGGTTCAGCGTAATAATGGGGATATCCTCATAAAAAAAGAGATGAGTCGAGAAGATTTAAAGCAGATTTATGCTGTCTTTGAGCCCCTAGGCCTCCCGATGGATGTTATCAGTGATGGCATTGTCTATGGTGTGCCAAGTAAAGGCAATCATTCTCTCTATCGTCAGGCTAACCCTACCTTGACCTTCGTTGATGTGGAGAGTATTGATGACATTCCTGAAAATATCGTCTATAATAAGGTAGTTACGGTCTGTGAGGAAGCGTTTTTGGATGCTCAAATTCAAAAACCACCTAAACAGCTATACCAAGATTTTGAGGTTTTTAAGTCCCGTGAGATTATCCTTGAGGTTATGCCTAAGGGTGTTCATAAAGCTGTTGGCTTGAAACTTCTGTCTGATTATCTTGCTCTTGATAGAAGTCAGGTTATGGCTATGGGAGACGAGGAAAATGACTTGACTATGCTGGAGTGGGCTGGTCTTGGTGTAGCTATGGCGAATGCTGTTCCCAAGGTCAAGGCTGTTGCCAAGGCAGTAACGACAAAAACTAATGAGGAATCTGGAGTGGCTGAGGCCATCCACAAATATATTCTAGAGAAATAAGGAGAACCAAATGGGTCTATTTGATCGATTATTTGGACAAGAGGAAAACCAGTCACAGGAAACTGGAGCAAATCAAGGAATTTCAGAAACTGAAGCGCTTGATAATCAAGACTTGTCAACAAGTGAAAGCCAAACTGAACAGCTCAGTGAGTCAGAGACTCAGGTAGAAGAGATTTCATCCACAGAATCTGTTGAAGAAAGCGAATCTACAGTGACAGAAGAAAGTGAAGCAGCGTCTGATGAAAAACTTTCTGTAGATGATCAGGCATCAAGTGAAGCAGAGGGCGTATCAGAGTCAGAAGAAAGCCAAGTCGCTGTGGATAACCACTTCGCAGATGTCATGGCTGATTACTATGCTAAGAAGGCTCAGGTAGCTGCTGCCGCAGAAAAAGGTGAAACAGTCACTTTTGAGGCCGTCCAAACCCGTAAAGTTGAGGAAAAACCCGAAGAAGTTCAAGCTTCAAAACCTGAAACGGAACAAGAAAAGTACAACCGTACCCTCAAGAAGACGCGAACAGGTTTTGCTGCCCGCTTGAATGAGTTCTTTGCGAATTTCCGTCGTGTTGATGAGGAGTTCTTCGAAGAATTGGAAGAAATGCTGATTCTTTCCGATGTTGGGGTTAATGTCGCAACGCAATTAACGGAAGACTTGCGCTACGAAGCTCGTCTTGAAAATGTCAAAAAGACTGAGGATTTGCAACGCTTGATTATCGAAAAACTTGTGGACATCTACGAGAAGGATGATGTCTACAAGGAGCAGATTAATTTCCAAGATGGTTTGACAGTCATGCTTTTCGTTGGTGTCAACGGGGTTGGTAAGACAACGTCTATCGGTAAGTTAGCGCATAAATACAAACAAGAAGGCAAAAAAGTCATGCTTGTTGCTGCTGATACCTTCCGTGCGGGAGCTGTTGCTCAGTTGGTTGAGTGGGGACGTCGTGTTGATGTGCCAGTAGTGACTGGTGCTGAGAAGGCTGACCCAGCTTCAGTGGTCTTTGACGGTATGGAAAAGGCTCTTGCTGAGGGAGTTGACGTTCTTATGATTGATACTGCGGGTCGTTTGCAAAATAAAGACAATCTTATGGCAGAGCTTGAAAAGATTGGTCGTATTATCAAGCGTGTGGTCCCAGAAGCACCTCATGAAACCCTCTTGGCCTTGGATGCCTCAACAGGTCAAAATGCCCTTAGTCAGGCTAAGGAATTTTCAAAAATTACACCTCTTACAGGTCTTGTCTTGACTAAGTTGGATGGTAGTGCCAAGGGTGGGGTGGTTTTAGCCATTCGCCAAGAGTTGGATATTCCAGTTAAGTTAATTGGTTTTGGTGAGAAAATTGATGATATTGGTGAGTTCCATTCAGAAGAATTCATGCAAGGTCTCTTGACTGGTTTGGTTTAAAAGAGTATTTAAAAAAGAGTGAGTACTGAGAAAAGGAATTCACTCTTTTTAATGGTGTCCTCACCTTGAAAAAAGTCGCTTTTATTGGTAAAATAGTAAGGAAAAACGCATGCTCTGAAAAGTGAGCTGTAACTTAATCACTGAACAACCCCTAAGCCTTAAAAAGAGATGATTACTTTCTCTTTTTTAAGGTGAGTCATAAGAAGATTTTTAATCTTAGTTTAAGGAGAAGACATGTCTGAACGTGGACTTTTGATTGTTTTTTCAGGGCCTTCTGGTGTCGGAAAAGGAACTGTTCGTCAGGAGATTTTTTCAACACCTGACCATAAATTTGAATATTCAGTATCAATGACCACACGTGCTCAACGTCCTGGTGAAGTTGATGGGAAGGATTATTTCTTCCGTTCGCGTGAGGAATTTGAAGAGCTTATTCGTAATGGTCAAATGTTGGAATATGCTGAGTATGTGGGTAACTACTACGGAACACCTTTGACTTATGTTAATGAAACCTTGGATAAAGGTATTGATGTTTTCCTTGAAATCGAGGTTCAAGGTGCTCTTCAGGTTAAGAAAAAGGTCCCAGATGCTGTCTTCATCTTTTTGACACCACCGGATTTGAACGAGCTTGAAGAACGTTTGGTTGGTCGTGGGACAGATTCTGAGGAAGTTATTGCTCAACGTATCGAGCGTGCGCGTGAAGAAATTGCTCTCATGAGCGAATACGATTATGCCATTGTTAATGACGAAGTGCCTTTGGCTGCTGAGCGTGTCAAACGTGTTATTGAAGCAGAACACTTCCGAGTTGACCGTGTGATTGGTCGCTATCGTAATATGATTTCAGAAAAGAAATTATCAGATAAATAAATTAGAAATAGGTATAGAATTATGATGTTGAAACCCTCTATTGACAAACTTTTGGATAAAGTGCCTTCAAAATATTCATTGGTTATTTTGCAAGCCAAACGTGCCCATGAATTAGCCGCTGGTGCTGAACCAACTCAAGAGTTTACGTCAGTAAAACCAACCCTTCAAGCCCTTGAAGAGATTGAATCTGGTAATGTGACTATCCACCCAGATCCAGAATCTAAACGTGAATTGGCACGTTTGAAAGTGATTCAAGCACGTCTTGCTGCTGAGGAAGAAGAACGTAAAATCAAAGAACAAATCGCTAAAGAAAAAGAAGAAGGCGATAAAATCTAAAATCAAAGTCTTGATTTGGTTTATGAGGAGAGGGGAGCTGAGGCATAGTGTCTCAGCTTCCTTCTTTATGACGATAATAGGCAGCTCATATTTTCTTGAGCTTGGAAGATACTGGTCTTAAGGAAGTGACAGGAGGAAATTTATGGTTTTAGTAGCACATATTATTGTCGACGTTCCTCTGATGCAGACGGACAGACCTTATAGTTACCTGGTACCGGAAGCCATGCAAGAACAAATCGCCATCGGTATGCGGGTTCATGTGCCTTTTGGTAAAGGAAATCGTCTACTTCAAGGTTTTATTATTGGCTTGGAAGAGCAGGAAAATTTAAGAGATTTTCCTGAACTAAAACCCATCGCTGAGCTTTTAGATTATGAGCCAGTGCTTAATCAGGAACAGCTGGATTTGGCTAATCAGATGCGACATACGGTCTTTTCTTATAAGATTTCCATCTTGAAGTCAATGCTACCCGGTCTCCTTAATTCGCAGTACGATAAGGTTATCATGGCAACTGATAAACTGGGTGAAGAGGAAAAAGCGACTCTCCTTCAAGGGCAGAATCATATTCTTTTCTCGCAGTTGTCAGAGGTACAACGTCAAGCCATTCCTCGTTTGGTCCAGTCTGGGCGTGTAACGGTTGATTACCTTGCTAAAGATAAGCAGAATATCAAGACTGAGAAGCACTATAGTGTTCAAAAGGGTATTCTCGAGACTTTGGCTATTTCGCAAAGGGCTAAGAAACGATTGGAGTTGCGAGACTTCTTGCTAGAAATGAGTGAGTCTGGCAAGTTGACGGATCTCCACAAGCTTTTTTCACGAGATGTGGTTAAGTTTTTCATTGAAGCGGGTGCCTTGGTCATCACCGAAGTTGAGGTCAATCGTGCCGATAGCTACTTTGAAAAGGTAGAAAAGACAGATTTTCTTGAGCTTAATGCCCAACAGGCGCATGCGGTTGAAGAAATGACGTGCCAAATTGGACAAGGTGGCAAACCTTTCTTATTGGAAGGAGTGACGGGATCAGGTAAGACAGAGGTTTACCTGCATCTTATCGAGAGGACCTTGGCAATGGGTAAAACTGCTATTGTCTTGGTGCCAGAAATTTCCTTGACACCCCAAATGACCAATCGTTTCATTTCACGTTTTGGTGACTTGGTGGCGATTATGCATTCAGGCTTGTCAGACGGTGAAAAATTTGACGAGTGGCGTAAGGTTAAATCTGGTCAGGCCAAGGTTGTGGTGGGAGCGCGTTCGGCTATCTTTGCTCCTTTGAACAATATCGGAGCTATCATTATCGATGAGGAACATGAGGCGACCTATAAGCAGGAATCCAATCCTCGCTATCATGCTAGAGATGTTGCCTTGCTTAGGGCTAAGAGTTATGGAGCTGTGCTTGTCCTTGGGTCGGCAACACCCTCTATTGAGACACGGGCGAGAGCTCAGAAAGGGGTTTACCATTTTCTTGAGTTGACACAAAGGGCTAATCCTAATGCTAAAATTCCTCAGGTGGAAGTGGTGGACTTCAAGGATTTTGTGGGCCGTCAAGAGGCGAGTGATTTTACGCCACCTCTTTTGGAAAAAATCAGGGAACGTTTGGCACGTAAGGAACAAGTCGTATTGATGTTGAATCGTCGTGGGTATTCCTCTTTTGTCATGTGTCGTGACTGTGGCTATGTGGATGATTGTCCGAATTGTGATATTTCACTGACCTTGCACATGGATACCAAGACCATGAATTGCCACTATTGTGATTTTCAAAAAGCAATACCACATGTCTGCCCTAACTGTCAGAGTCGTCAGATTCGCTATTATGGGACTGGGACACAAAAGGCCTATGACCAATTGACGGAACTCTTGCCAGAAGCCAGAGTGATTCGTATGGATGTTGATACGACACGTAAGAAAGGTGCTCACGAGAAACTCTTAGAGACTTTTGGAAGTGGCAAGGCTGACATTTTGCTTGGGACTCAGATGATTGCCAAGGGCTTGGATTTTCCCAATGTTACCTTAGTAGGGGTCTTGAATGCAGATACATCGCTTAATTTACCAGATTTTCGTTCGGCTGAGCGTACCTTCCAGCTTTTGACTCAGGTGGCTGGTCGTGCTGGTCGTGCTGACAAGGAAGGGGAAGTTATTATTCAAACCTATAATCCTAGTCATTATGCCATTCGGTTTGCGCAACAACAGGATTATGAAGCTTTCTATGCCTATGAGATGGGGATTCGACGTCAGTTGGCCTATCCGCCATATTTTTATACGGTAGGAATCACGCTTTCTCACAAGGATGAAGAGTTTGTCGTCCGCAAGAGCTATGAGGTTATGGCTTATTTAAGAGAGTACTTGTCAGACAAGGTGACTTTCCTAGGGCCAACGCCTAAGCCTATTGCCCGAACACATAACCTTTATCATTATCAGATTATTATCAAATACCGTTTTGAGGATAACTTGGAAGAAACGCTTAATAGGGTCCTTGACATGACTCAGGAACCTGAAAACAAGGACCTGCGTTTGATTATCGATCACGAACCTCAGAATTTTACCTAATCTAGAAAAGGAAGAATATGACAAAATTAGTATTTATGGGAACGCCTGCCTTTTCAGCGACTGTGCTGGAAGGACTTTTGACAGATGAGCGTTACGATATTGTTGCTGTGGTGACGCAACCAGACCGTGCTGTCGGCCGTAAAAAAGAAATTCGCATGACACCGGTCAAGGAAGTAGCCTTGGCGCATGACTTGCCAATTTATCAACCGGAAAAATTGTCAGGGTCAGAAGAAATGGCGCAATTGATGGCGCTTGGTGCTGATGGGATTGTTACTGCAGCTTATGGACAATTTTTACCAAGCAAGTTGCTTAATAGCATGGATTTTGCGGTGAATGTCCACGCTTCTCTCTTGCCAAAATACCGTGGTGGGGCACCTATTCATTATGCCATTATCAATGGGGATGCAGAAGCAGGTGTGACAATTATGGAAATGGTCAAGGAGATGGACGCTGGTGACATGGTTAGCCAAAAGGCCTTGCCAATTCTTGACGAGGATAATGTTGGTACCATGTTTGAGAAATTGGCCGTCTTGGGTCGTGACCTTTTGCTCGAGACCTTGCCTGCCTACATTGCTGGAGAAATCAAACCTGTTCCTCAAGATGCCAGTCAGGTAACGTTTTCGCCAAATATTAGCCCAGAAGAGGAGCGCCTTGATTGGAACAAGTCGGCTCGTGACATCTTCAATCAAATCCGTGGCATGTACCCATGGCCTGTGGCACATACCTTGCTTGATGGTAAACGTTTCAAGATTTATGAGGCGGACTTGGCAGAAGGTCAGGGACAGGCTGGTCATATCATTGAAAAAACCAAGAAGAGTTTGGTAGTTGCGACTGGTCAAGGAGCCATTTCGCTTAAGACAGTTCAGCCTGCAGGAAAGCCCCGTATGGCTATTGCGGATTTCCTTAATGGGGTCGGACGCAATCTTGAAGTAGGTGATGCATTTGGCCAATGATTGGAAAAAAACAGCCCGTGGACAGGCACTTGAAGTCTTAGAAGAAGTCTTCCAGGAAGGGGCTTACTCAAATATTGCCCTCAATGCCCATCTGAGCAAGTCGCATCTGACAGATAAGGACAAGGCCTTGGTGACGGAAATTGTCTATGGGACCGTGGCTCGTAAGATTACGTTGGAGTGGGTCCTAGCCCATGTCATCGAGGACCGTGACAAGCTTGAACCTTGGGTCTATGACTTATTGCTTTTGAGCCTCTATCAGTTGGCCTATTTAGATAAGATTCCAGCCCATGCGGTGGTTAATGATGCCGTTTCTATTGCCAAAAATCGTGGCAATAAAAAGGGTGCTGAGAAGCTGGTCAATGCGGTTCTTCGTAGACTCTCAAGCCAGCCTTTGCCGGATCCAAGCACAATCAAACGTGTCAATAAACGCTATTCTGTTCAGTATTCTCTACCTGTATGGTTGGTTAAAAAACTTATCGACCAGTATGGAGAAAATCGTGCCCTTGCAATTTTCCAAAGCCTTTTTGTGAGAAACAAGGCTAGTGTGCGTGTAACGGATGCGTCACGTTTGGAAGAGATTGCGGAGGCCACTGGGGCTGAGTGTTCAGTATTATCCCCAGTCGGGCTTGTTAAGTCTTCAGGTTACTTTGCTGGGACAGATTATTTTAAAGAGGGCTTGTTGACCATTCAGGATGAGACCAGTCAACTGGTTGCGCCAACTTTAGGGATTCAAGGTGAGGAAGAAATTCTGGATGCCTGTGCGGCACCTGGAGGTAAGACGGTACATATGGCCTCATATTTGACGAGTGGACATGTGACGGCGCTTGACCTCTATGATCATAAGCTTGCACTTATCGAAGAAAATGCACAACGTCTTGGCTTAGCTGATAAGGTTAAGACTCAGAAACTGGATGCTAGTCAGGTACATCAAGTCTTTCCAGCTGATAGTTTTGACAAGATTTTAGTGGATGCACCTTGTTCTGGAATTGGGCTCATTCGTCGGAAACCTGACATCAAATATAACAAGGATCTCCAAGACTTTGAGTCCCTCAAGGCTGTGCAGTTGGATATCCTATCCAGCGTTTGTCAAACCCTACGAAAAGGTGGTATAATAGCATATAGTACTTGCACCATCATAGCAGAAGAAAATCAAGAGGTGATTCAAGCCTTTCTTGAGAGCCATCCTGATTTTGAGCAAGTTGCCTTAGACCATCCATGTAAAGACATCGTGGTCAATGGCTGTTTGGCAATTACCCCCGAACAGTATCTAACTGATGGTTTTTTCATCGCACAGTTGCGTAAAAAAGCTTAGGGTTACAGAGGAGGAAATGCTGACGCAAGTCAGAAAGAAAACTATGGAAATATCATTATTAACGGACATTGGCCAAAAACGGTCAAATAACCAAGATTTTGTTAATAAATTTGTCAACCAAGCTGGCGTTACTCTTGTCGTTGTTGCAGACGGGATGGGCGGACACCGTGCTGGAAATATTGCCAGTGAGATGTCAGTGACTGATCTTGGTCGTGACTGGATTAACACTGATTTTCGTGAGTTGAGTCAGATTCGTGATTGGATGATTGCTGCCATTGATGCAGAAAATCGTAAAATTTATGAACTTGGCCAAAACGAAGAATATAAGGGAATGGGAACAACTATCGAGGTTCTTGCCTTTGTTGATAATGCTGTGATTTTTGCCCATGTTGGGGATTCACGTATTGCCCTTATCCGTAATGGTGAGTATAAGCAATTGACGAATGACCATTCTTTGGTCAATGCTCTTATCAAGGCTGGTCAGTTGACCGAAGAAGAAGCAGCAGTTCACCCACAACGTAATATCATTACGCAATCTATTGGGCAAGCTGCTCCGATTGAGGCTGACCTTGGTGTTCAACAATTGGAACCAGGGGACTATATTTTGGCCAATTCAGATGGTTTGACCAACATGATTTCAGTCGAACAGATTGTTCATATTGTCAACAGCCCTGGTTTCGTCGAAGAAAAAACGAGTCGTTTGGTAGCTGCAGCCAATGAGGCAGGTGGTCTTGATAATATTACCGTTGCTCTCATTAAAGTAGAAAGTGAGGAAGGATAATGATCCAAGTTGGCAAATTGTTTGCTGGACGTTATCGAATCCTTAAATCTATCGGACGTGGTGGTATGGCGGATGTTTATCTAGCTAATGACCTGATTCTGGATAATGAAAAAGTGGCTATTAAGGTACTTCGTACCAATTACCAAACTGATCAGGTGGCTGTGGCTCGTTTCCAACGTGAAGCGCGTGCCATGGCAGAACTCAGTCATCCTAATATCGTTGCTATCCGAGATATTGGCGAAGAAGACGGCCAGCAGTTCTTGGTGATGGAGTATGTGGACGGTTCGGACTTGAAGAAATACATTCAAGACCATGCGCCACTTTCTAACCAAGATGTTGTGCGTATCATGGGGGAGGTTCTTTCCGCCATGACTCTTGCCCATCAAAAGGGCATTATCCACCGTGACCTTAAGCCACAAAACGTTCTTTTAACTAAGGACGGTACAGCCAAGGTCACAGACTTCGGAATTGCGGTTGCCTTTGCAGAGACTAGTCTAACTCAAACGAACTCTATGTTGGGTTCTGTCCACTACCTGTCACCAGAGCAGGCTCGTGGATCTAAAGCGACTATCCAAAGTGACATCTATGCTATGGGTATTATGCTTTTTGAAATGTTGACAGGTCATATTCCTTATGATGGCGATAGTGCAGTAACCATTGCACTCCAACATTTCCAAAAACCACTACCATCGATTTTGGCAGAGAACCGTAACGTTCCCCAAGCTTTGGAAAATGTGGTTATTCGAGCAACAGCCAAAAAACTAGAAAATCGTTACAATAGTACTTTGGAAATGAGCCGTGACTTGGTGACGAGTTTGCATCCTAGTCATCGACGCGATGCCAAGGTAGTCTTTGATGATATGACGGATACCAAGACCTTGCCGAAGGTTGATCCAGTTCCATCAGCAAGTCTTGAGAAAAAAGCCGTTGCTGCTGAACCATCAGAGCCTACACCTGCTCCAAGTAAACAACCAAGGAAAAATACGACACCAGCTAAGAAGAAAAAGAAGAACTTCTTCTCAACCTTACTCAAGGTTTTCCTAGGACTTGTCTTTATTGGTATTATCATCTTTGCCTATTTAGTCTTTACCAATCCTGATAATGTCCAAGTACCTAATGTGGTCGGTCAGGAGTTGTCCACAGCTCAGACTAAAATTGAGGGTGCTGGATTTAAGGTAGGAGAAGTCAAAGAAGTGGAAGATGATTCTGTCGATACGGGTAAGGTCATCAAGACCGATCCTACAGCTGGAACCACACGAAAAGAAGGATCAAGCATTGATGTTTATGTTTCTTCTGGTAGTAAAGGTTTCGCTTTGAAAGACTACAAGGGTAAAAACTATAAGGATGCCATTGAGGACTTAACTTCGAATTATGGTGTTTCTGAGGACCAAATTGATATTCAGCATGTCGAAGACGACAGTGCTGAAGAGGGAGAAATCCTATCTCAAAGTCCAGGGAAAAACAAGTCTTTCAATCCTAAGGATAGTAAGGCTAAGATTAAGTTCCGTGTGGCAACTCCTAAGACAGTTACCATGCCTGATGTGACTGGTTTGACGGTTTCAACAGCAGTTCAAACCTTGAATCGTAAGAATATCTCAAGTAGTAGCATCGAGTACCACGACTATAATACTGGTGCCAAATTAGATAAGGATAAGGTTCCTAGCAGTACGGAGGTCCTTTATCAAGATCCACAAGCTGGTACAAGTGTTGATGGTACAGTGGTTCTCTATGTTTCGGTTGCAACAGCAAGTTCAAACCTTCAGTCAAGCTCAAGTAGTACGACACATTCGTCATCAACGAGCTCAAGTACTGACAGTACAACTTCAAGCACTGAAACCTCGACAGAGGCTACTCACACAGAGCTACAATAGATTAAAAAAACTTAGACATAATGAAGAGAGGTTCTTTAATCTCTCTTTTTTATTATCTAGAAATCTTGTCGATAGCTTAAAAAGCCTGCTTGCCAGAGGTCAGAGATTCTTTTATAATGAAGACATCACATATAGGAGAGACGCTATGAGAAACCGTAGAAAACTCAGAAGGTACATCATTACCTACGATATTGTCATAACGGTCCTGGCCCTGATTTCCATTGGCTTAGTTATCTTTGATTTAGTTGGCTTAATTTCAATTGGAAGGCGACCTTTCAGAGTGATAGATCAGTCTATAACGCTCATATTTGCCATTGATTATGCGATTCGTTTCTCCTTGGCACCTCGTAAGCGAATCTTTGTTAAAACGCATGTCTTGGACTTGTTGGCTATTATTCCCTATAATGAAGTCTTTACCTTCCTCCGTTTTTCGAGGGTCGGTCGTTTTGCTCGGTTGGCCAAACTCTCCCGCTTAATTGGTTTGAGTAGCAAGCTCAAGCACATTTCCAATCGTATCAATCGCAGAAATGGCTTTTATTTTCTACTTTCAGTTAATAGTATTATCATTCTTATCAGTAGTGCTGTTATTGCCCGAGTAGAACACCATAATTTTATAGATGCTATTTGGTGGTCTGTAGCAACGGTGACTACCGTAGGTTATGGAGATATCGTCCCTAAAACGCTTGTAGGTAAGGCAGTCGCTGTTATTCTTATGTTTAGTGGGATTGCCACTCTAGGGTTGTTAACTAGCTCTCTTAATAATATTTTTGTGCGGTCAGGTCGTCAGACTGAACGAAAATTAGCCGAGCTTGAGAAAGAATTAGCAGAGCAGCGTGTCATACTGGAGGAAATCAGAAGTACAGTGCTAATGATAAAAAGCAAAATGGACGATACTGACGATTAAGATTTTTGAATGAAAGACTGTGTTTCCTGTAATGGAGGCACTTTTTTGCTCCTATCTCCCTTAGCCAGTAAGCTCTCTAACTAGGCCTTTTTGTCAATTAGACCAAAATTTGATAGAATGAAGCCTGTATACTTTTATTTGAGAGGTCCTTATGACCAAATTTAATTTTTTCTTAGTGGTGGAAGCCCTGCTTTTGACTCTGGGCCTGATTACCATTTTTAATAATGATATTACCAGTTTTATTTTCATACTGGTTTTGACCTTGTTGGCAGTTCGCTTTTTTAACAAGGAGTCCAAGAGCGACTTTGTCTTGACCATCTGTTTGATCTCACTTTTTCTGGTTTCCATGTGGAATATCTATGTGGTACTTGCGATTTTGGTGGGTGTGGCCTATGTCATGATTAACCATTTTTCACAGGTCAAGAAAAAGAATCGCTACGCTCTCATTCAATTCAAGGAAGACGACTTGGATCCTCAGGCTGTGCGAAATCAGTGGATTGGAACTCGGATGGAACCTGTCAGTGATCGCTATGACTTTGATGATATCAATATCATTCGTTTCTTTGGGACAGATGTGATTGATTTGACCCAGGTTATCGTCTCGGGGCGAGATAATGTTGTGATTTTGCAGAAACTTTATGGTCCGACGACTATCTTGGTACCAATTGATGTTTCCGTCAAGCTCAATATATCAGCGATTTATAGCTCTGTCACCTTCTTTAATGAAGATGAGTACGACCTCCGTTACGAAAGATTGACCTTGCAGGGGGCGGAGTATGAACATGCTCATCGAACAGTGAAATTGATTCTCAATGTGGGAGCTGGACCAGTGGAGGTACGTCGCAAATGAAGAAACAGTACCTATTTTTGATTCTGATTTATTCAGTTGTCGTTCTGGTTGGCGTTACCCTAGTGGTTATGGATAGCTTTAACCTTAACTTTTCATTGGTTTTTGGTAATCTGTCTCAGGTCTTCCATTTCCTTTTTAACATGTTTTTTGTGGTTCTGAGTTTGCTCATTTTGCTTTATATTCTTTGGGCCATTGCCAATGATAACAGTATGCGATCAGTCAATCAGGATTTGCGCCGCATTATCAATAATCAACCAGTCAAACGTCAGGGAGATATTGAGTTAGACAAGAATATGATGCGCTTATCTCATAAGATGCGTAAATTGACTAAGGACTTGCAGAAAACTGAGAATGCCCAAGCTCTTCAAAGCCGTGATATTATCAAGAAGGAACGAGGACGTATTGCTCGTGACCTTCACGATACCGTTAGTCAGGAACTTTTTGCGGCTAGTATGATCCTATCTGGTGTTTCTCAGATGGCGGACCAGCTAAGTAAAGAAGATTTGCATAATCAAATTCAGGCGGTTGAGGCCATGCTGACGGACGCTCAAAATGATATGCGTGTCTTGCTTTTGCATCTTCGTCCGACAGAGCTTGAGAACAAGACCTTGCAAGAAGGCTTGCAGATGATTCTTAAGGAATTAACCGATAAATCCAATATCCATGTCGTTTACAAGGATATGGTTAAGAAAGTGCCCAAGCGTATTGAAAATAATCTCTTTAGGATTGCCCAAGAGTTTATCTCTAATACTCTTAAACACGCCAAGGCTAGCCAGATAGAGGTTTATCTCTATCAAAATAGTCAGGAAATTCAATTGAAAATGTTGGATAATGGTGTTGGTTATGATTTAAATGCGTCGACTGACGAGATGAGTTATGGACTGAAAAATATCCAGGAGCGTGTCGATGAAATGGCGGGAACTGTGCAGTTCCTATCTGCTAAAGGTAAAGGAACATCTATTGATGTTCGTGTACCGATATTAAGAGGAGAAGACAATGTCGAATAAGATAAATGTGATTTTGGTCGATGACCATGAGATGGTCCGTTTGGGCCTTAAGAGTTTTCTGAATCTCCAAGGAGATGTCGAAGTGGTTGGAGAAGCGAGCAATGGTCGAGAAGGTGTTGACCTTGCCCTGGAACTTCGTCCAGATGTCGTCGTAATGGACCTTGTCATGCCTGAATTAGATGGTGTTCAAGCGACTTTGGAATTGCTCAAAGAATGGCCAGAAGCCAAGATTTTGGTTTTGACTAGCTATTTGGACAATGAAAAAATTTATCCAGTCATTGAAGCTGGTGCTAAAGGTTATATGCTTAAAACTAGTAGTGCGGCAGAGATTCTCAATAGTATCCGTAAGGTTTACCGTGGTGAAGAAGCTATTGAAACAGAGGTGGACAATAAGATTAAATACCATGATAGTCATCCGGACCTACACGATGACTTAACGGCACGTGAACGTGATATCCTGGCACTTTTGGCTAAGGGTTATGACAATCAGACCATTGCTAACGAGCTATTCATTTCATTGAAAACCGTTAAAACCCACGTGTCTAACATCCTAGGAAAACTCAATGTTGATGACCGTACTCAGGCTGTCGTTTATGCCTTTAGACATCATTTGGTTTCACAGGATGATGAATAAATCTATTTTAGGACTTGGAAAAGGTTAATTATGGATGTGCAAATCATCTCTTATTTTGCGAGTCAAAGTTTTTGACTTTATTTCTAGGAAAACATATAATTAAATCATCCTAAAACTTTTCTTTTTTCATATGAGGTTGCTTCAACCTCTAATCATCAATCTAAGGCCACTTAGATGATGAAATCTCCTAACTCCTAGCAATCGGTATTTCCGGTTGCTTTTTTTGAAAAAAAGTTTAAAAAAGTGTTGACAGCCAACTAGTTTTTCTGTAGAATAATAAGAGTCTTTTGGGGTATAGCCAAGCGGTAAGGCAAGGGACTTTGACTCCC
>OGEZ01000614.1_pt1 | contig 27853 bp, 16 predicted proteins | sample 1570831 | NCBI WGS metagenome assembly OGEZ01 (sample SAMEA2582059, study PRJEB24529) | metagenome | biome: Human gut stool | place: China | collected 2011
GCTTGCAGGAAATGCGCGATGTCGCCAAGTTCGCCCGTTTCACCGTCGATAAAGATGAGGGCGCAGATGCTGGCGGGGGCGTGTAAACAAAAGCCCCCATCTTTTCTGATTTTACTGTTCGTGCCTAAATCCGGCTTCCTAAAAGACTGGCTGTCACATCAGCCGCTTCCGGGAAGCCGGAGTTTGTTTTTCTGTTTCACGAATGAAAAGAACTTTTCTTATCAACAAAGCCGGACGCTCTTTTCAGGGTTAAAGAAATTCAAAATCCCTGCATTAGACAAAAATAGAACTCAATCGTCAGATAAATCAGAATTTACTGATACTTGACCGTTCATCAGAAGTGGTAGAAGTTCGTCACGCTGCTTAGTCAATTCTTCAATATTGGATTCATTTTGGAGATACATTTCAACAATATTGGAAACCTGTTCCGAAAAACGGATAATCAATTCACGAGTTGGTTTGCATAACTTTATACTGTTTAGGTTTTCTCTTGTCAGTTGTGGCTGTCCTGATCCAGAGATAGCACCCTCTACATTTGCATAACGTAAAGCCTGTTTGATATATTCATTGTGTATTGAATCATCTATCATTTTAATAACCATTGCATTTCCTGTAATCCAAGAAAATGGAGCAGTTCTATTTACTGTACCGCAACTATTACCTCGACATGCCATAGCTATTTCGCTATTTTCATGGTTATAAGCGTGATATTTGCCTATGATACCATTAGCACCATAAACCTTGTATTTAGCGAATTCGTCAAGTTCTGATAATCCTAATGTTTTAGGTTGGTACATTTGGCATTCGTTACCAAGCGTTGATGATTCCCATCCTCTTGGTATAAACCTCTTTAGCTTCTCATTCCAAACCATCTCACCGCCACTTGACTTATACGGTTTCCCCTCTTCATTCGGAAAATCAAACTGTACAAACCAATAATCGTAAAGTTGCTTTGCCATCGCTTCTAAATTCTGATTTATTGCACGGTTAAGTTCGATTTTAGAATCAAGAGTACGGAGCAATTTACCTATGAGCTTCTGTGCGTTCAATTCAGGAATCCATACTATGCAATCCTTGATTTTGTCTGGTGATGTATGTCGTATTTTTGTTTGCTGAGCGGCTGCACTCAATTGTTGTTTTACGGCATCAGAAGATATAAGATAGAAAGCAAAATCCTTGTCTAGCAGATTTTCTTTACAAACAATTTTTGCCACATCTTGGCTCTGAATATATTTCCCGCTTTCTGGAATAATAGCAGTAGAGCCAAGCAAACCTATTGCCTGTTCTGTCAAGGGGGTAATAATATCACCCTCTTTCATTAAAAACTCTGGCTTAAAATCACCGACATAATAAAGGTTGTCTTTAGATTTATTTTCCTTAAAGCGGTTATTCTGATAGTCAAAATTGCCGCATGTCAAACGAATATATTTACCTTCAGTCGCATAAAACTCGCCACTGAGACTTGCACCTCTTGTGACATCTACGATTTCTCCTAACTTATATTTTTTCAATTCCATTATCTAAAGCTTTCTTTTTAACTCTTCGATTTCTTTCTGCAATTTGGATTTCCTTGCATCCAGCGGCGTAATAATACCCCCACGTCCTCTATTTAATCCGTAAAGTTGAACGAGTTTAAAATCAATATTTCGTATTATTTTTTCTTTCTGATCTATTCTTTTCAAAATATAGCCTTTGCTATTACGGACTGTAAATATTAATGCAATTACAGACGCTATCGCAGCAACAACAGAAGCCACTACTCCCACTATATCCATAAATAATTCAAGATTTACTATTTAACATCCCTCTAACTTGTTTATCAAAGTCAGAATCAATACGTTGTGTGCGATTAAAGATGTCGTATTCACTTTCAGCCTTGGCTTTTGCCTGTGATGCAGAGATACGGCCTTTGTCCGGAAGAATCTGATAATCATTAAATGTAAGGAACTTATTGACACTTGCAGCAAATTGTTCCATGGTAAAAGTGTTGTGCCGTTCAATCTGATTTTCAATGTAATCAAAATACGATGTTACAGTCCTTTCCAGTTGCCAGATCTCTTTCTCAGTCAGATAATTCTTGGCTACGGACACATCCGATTTGAGAATTCTACCATCTGGAGAATTTTTCCACGTGGTCAGTCCCATGTGTTCTTTTGTATGATCGGCTTTCGAATAGATGATCTCTGCTGCAGTCTGTCCTGTAATCGCATAATGAAAGCGATTTTGCACCATTGCATAAAACTCTTGAGTAGTCAAAGAATTTTTGTCGTAGTCAATACTGCATTCCGCATATATATCAGTTATCTGTTGCCAGATACGGCGTTCGCTGGCACGAATAGAACGTACCCTTTCGAGCAATTCACGGAAATAATCCTTGCCAAACACAGCCGTTCCTTGTTTCAACCGTTCATCATCAAGTACGAAGCCTTTACGGATGTACTCGTTCAGAATCCTGGTTGCCCATTGCCGGAACTTCGTAGCTCTTATTGAATTAACTCTATAGCCTACGGCAATAATTGCATCAAGGTGATAGAAATCGACAGAAGATGTTTGTGTCTTGCCCTCCATAGCACCATGTCGAGTGGTTGTTTCCATTTTGGAAACAACCACTTCCTTCTGCAGCTCTCCTTCCTCAAAAATATTCTTCAGATGCTTACTGATAGCAGGGACCCCAACCCCAAAAAGCTGTGCCATTGCTTTTTGGGTACACCAAATGGTTTCGTCTTTTATGATAACCTGTACCTTCCCCTCTTCATCTGGAAGATTATACAACAAGAATTGTATTTCGCTATTCATTGTTCCCGATATTAGCATTAAACCTTAAAGCGTCCAACTGCTTCATTATCTCTTCTTCTAGACGATGGCTTTCAGCGAACTGTTCGCTCAATGTCTTTTTATATTCTGTCATGCGGGAGTTAAATTCTTCTTCCGTAATATCAACATAATCAATCTTGATGTCGAAATATTGCCCGGCAGACAACGAATAATTTTTCTCTATGATTTCATCGTAACTTACAGCAACCGAGAAATCCTCGACCGCTTCTTTATTTTTGAATGTATTGACAATCAAGTCAATGTCGTCATTCAGCAATCTGCGCTTTTTATTTTTTCCTTCCTTATATTCCTCTCCTAACTTGCTCGCATCAATCAATATGACTTTCTCGGCAGAAGCAGCTTTGTCAAAGAACAGGACGGAAACATTCGTCCCTGTATTTGCAAACACATTGCTTGGCATGGAGATACAGCCATATACCCAGCGGTTATCAATAATTTTCGTCAAAACCTTTCTTTCAACACCGCTTTTGGCAGTAATGAATCCTGTAGGAATGACAATTGCCCCTTTCCCGGTCGTTTTCAGTGAATTGACAAGATGCTGTATAAAGCACAAATATATCGACATTGACTCTTTCTTCTTTGCCGGGACAGATGGTACACCAGCCCAGAAACGTACTGTATCAGAAGCCAATGTGTCTCTAAAATCCGAGAAATCCAGATTGAATGGCGGATTGGAAACAACGAAATCGAATTTTCGAAGTGTCCCGTTTTCTTCCTTATGGTATGGTTCTGTAAGCGTATTACCCTGTACGACATTCGGAAGACTTCCTGAGAGATTGTTCAGAATGAGATTCAGTCGAAGCATCTCACTGGATTTTTCAGATATATCCTGACTGAAGATCGTACAACGGTCTTCTCCGATCTGATGAGCCAAAGCCATAAGCAAAGTACCTGTTCCTGCTGATGGATCATAACAGGTCATACCCCGCAAGTCAGCATTATCACCGACCAGCAAACGAGCCATTACCTGTGCGATTGCCCTTGGAGTATAATATTCCGCATATTTTCCGCCTCCTGCGTTATTGTAATCTTTTATAAGATACTCAAATATCCGTGAGAAGAAGTCATATTTTTCTGCAAAAACACTTTCAAAATTGAATGACGCAACGGAACTCATCAATGAGCGTGCAAAATCATCCCTTTTCTGCGGATCTGTTACAAACTGTGTCAGTGCACTGAATATATTGACCCGGCTTTTTCCGGAAGTTACGACAGAAAAAGTATCAGCATTCAGATTGGCAATATCAATCAGTGTAGCATCCAGGCGTGTAGAAAAATCTCCATCTCCGGAGGTATTATACAAATGCGCCAGTGTATGCTCTGGTTTAAGCAAAGGAACTGATGCAGGAAGATAGCTGAACAAATCTTCGACTTCTTCTTCCGTAAATTTGTCATATTCCGCATCCCACTTGTCTGCCTTTCTCAATCTTTCTCCGTATACTTTATCACGTTTTGCCTCATATCCGAATTTGTCATTGAAATACTTGTACAGGAACATTTCCGTAATAATCTTGTACTCACCTCCACTATTGGCAAGACCGAAATGGGAAGTTGTCGATTTCAATGAGTCGATAAGGGCTATCGTAGCTTCTGATATATTTTGGGTATTTGCATTCATATTATCTTAAGTGAACTTGATTGTATTGGTTTATATATTCATTTGCAATGAGATTGTTGATAAATTTCCGATCAGAGATACTTGCATTTATCCCCAAATCTATGAGTTGATGACCTATCATAGCCAATGTGTCTCTCTTGAAACTGTTTTCATTCGCAATGATGTTAATATCAAGGTAAATCCGGTTATCAATCTCACGTTTCATTTTTGACAGACTTTCTGCTATTTCGTATTCGGCTTTAGAAATAATAGGCCTTTCACGCTTTTCATTTTCCTCTTCTATCCGCTTGTGAATACGAACAAAACGCTCGTCTCCCTGATATTTCTTTTTGAGTATATTGTTGCGACGGTTGATTTCACGAATTTTCTTCATCACCGCATCCATATAATCAATGCTTTCTTTTGCATCTTGAGTACTTTGAGGGACAAAACCTTTCTTCCTGAAATATTCCCGAAACTCGTCAGCTAAAATCACATACTTGTCTTCCGTTCTATCAAAGTTAGCTTCAAATTCAGCCTGAACTCTTTCACAACGTTCCCGGATGTCATTGACTACAATACGCAGTTCCTCAGAAATGCCCTTTTTAAATTCAAATTCCAGTTCGGAAAGAGCAACATTGATAATACCTGATACATCTGCCTTATGTTCGGTACTTTCCAGCAGATTCATTCGTTCTATGCGATGCGAAACCTCTGTTATGAGTGTAGGAATAGCACCTTGGGGAAGACTGTCGATCTTCTCTTTAAGTTCTTCATCTCCAAATGCCCTTACTTGGTTTATGATTGCCTTGGCATTTTCAAGAGTAGAACGGAGCGTATATAGACTTTCTTTATTCTCAATCTCATCTATTTCCTTTCTGAACTCTTCAAGATTATCACAAGTATAATTAAACAAAATACTTCGGATTTCCTTTATCTGTTCTATAATCAGCTCCTTATCTACAATGAGAGCTTCTCCTACTGTTTCGTTCTCTCCTGTTTCCTCAATATCGGCAGTACGATTCAATTCACGCAGATAGCGGTCATTCGTAGCATCGAAATTTTCCTTGATATTCACAAAATCCACCACATAACCATACTTGAATTTATGGTATGGCCTGTTTACCCTTGTCAATGCCTGCAGCAAATCGTGCCCGTCAAGACTACGCCCCAAATAGAGTTTCTTCAAACGGGGAGCATCAAATCCCGTCAGAAGCATCTGATTGACAATCAAGATATCAACTGATAGTTTCTTCTTATATTCATCAATGTATGCCTTACGTTCTTCCTTGTCTCCTTCATCATGCAAGATTAAAGAAACCCTAAGTGGTTTTATATGATTTCTATAGACCACCATAGGCTCAGCAGCCTTCTTCAGATTTTCATCATGTTTCCCTTCTATATACAAAGCCTTGTTAAAGCGCGCTTGCCACAAACGATACATTTCACGGGCTTGCGTATTTGTCTTGCATACAATCATTGCACCCACCGTATCATCAGCTTGTTCAATACGGAACCGTTGGAAATCGGCAATAATATAGTCTATTAAGGCATTAAGGTAAGATTCATGTTCAATAATCTTGTTACGGTCGATATCACTTTTTCTGACTTCAATACCACCTGCCAGTTTGTCAAGAATACTCTCTATTTTTTCTTTATAGATTGTTTCGACAGGTTCTCTCATAAGTTTCAGAGTATAGCCGTCAGCTATTGACTTGTCATAGTAATACGTATCAATATAATCACCGAATACACGCCAAGACTCCCTTTCCTCTTTCAGCAAAGGCGTACCTGTTAAAGCAATCTTTATAGAATCTTTATCAGCCGACAAGAGATTTGCCAAGAAGCTTCCTTGTGGGTTATAACCTCTATGAGCTTCGTCGATAAAGAAAATACGCTGTAAACGGGTGCTGTAATTGGAATCAATCTGTATTTTAGTGGAATCCTGTTTGAATTTCTGGATATTGACCACCATTATCTCCGCTCTTCCTTCTGCATTTTCTGTCAAATTCGTACTGCGTATATCTGACATCAATTCATCTCTGCTGTTAGCCGTCCTGACAGACAGTCCTCTTGCCACAAATTCATCCTTTGCCTGCTCCATCAAGTCAAGACGATCCACAATGAAATAAAATTTCACGGCGGTTTTCTTTGCTGCATAAAAATCAATCAGACTACGTACGGAATAATATGCCAAAGCAGTTTTTCCACTACCCTGTGTATGCCAGATAATTCCGCTTTTTACTCCCTTATCCAACTTCTTTCGGATAGCAAAAGAGGCAAAAAGCTGTTGGTAACGCATTACATGTTTTTCCAACTGGGTAGTCTTACTACCGTCTTCCAGTTCGATCTTTCTGTCCACATAGGCAAAACCATATCTTAGCAAAAAGAGAAATCTCTCTTTACTGAGCATCGATGTTAGAATCCTGTTGGTCGGAGTATTTATATCTTTGTTTGTATTGTATTCAGGTAGGTTTTTGATAACTACACAATTTCTGTGTTGCAATATCTGTTTCTCCGTACTATCAGATACAGCCTTATAAGGATACTTTGCGACAAAACCTTTATCAGCCTCACGGAAGACATTGAAGAAAGCTTTGCTTTTGGATGTACAGCAATAAAATGCACCTTGAATCGGAACTCTACTTTCATTGTCATATTCCTGATTGTTGGAAAATATCATCAATTGAGTAACATTCAAGAATCTCCGGAATTTTGCGTTACTCATTCGCATGTTGATACGCTCCCTTTCTGCCAGAATACCGTCATGGTTATTCGGCTTCTTAACCTCAATAAAAGCTAATGGAAGTCCGTTCACAAAACATGTTATGTCCGGTCTAAAACAGTCTCCGCTATCCTGATTCTCACACTCGAATTCAGTGGTTACATGCCATTCGTTACGATCGGCATTTTGGAAGTCTATCAGCTTTATATTACTGTTGGAAGACAGTTTATTATAAAACTCCCTTCCAAGATCATTATTGTTAAGTATCAATATGATTTCACTCAGCAATTGCTTTGCCTGTAAATCGGACAGCTCTGGGTTCAGACGTTGAACACTACGCAAAAACACATCCGTCAGAATATTCGTCTTGCTGTCATATTCTGTTATATTGTCCAAATATGTGTATCCAAGCCTACACAAATGTAAGGCAGCCGGAACCTGCACTCGTGTATTTTCATTGAATTTGTATTCCATAACTTTATCTTTCTCCTTTATCGGTTATCAGTTCCTTCAAATCAACTTGAAGAATCTCCGCAATTTGCTGAAAAATTTCATAATACAAACACTATTATTCTACAAAAGTAGTGAATTATATTATGTAATAGGTTTCTTTTGTCGTACTTTGTATTGTCCAAGAAATGTTTAAGTGTTTTATTCTGTAAACTTTCGAAATATTGTCGGGTACATTTAATCCTATAACAAACAATATATTCCTTCTCTAAAGAAAGCGAAACTCATTATGAGTGTACTACTTTCATCTTGATCTTTTTGTAATGATGATGCCAATCGACTAAATGTTACAATAAACGTATATCTTATCCCCCAAAAAAGTTAACTGCATTTTTATCGCTGATCAAGAAAAAAGGGTGAATCGCATATTACGAAACACCCTTTTTGTATCCACTTATATTATGAAAACTTCCGCGCTTCCCGCGGAGACTTCTGTAATACCTTCCATCAATAAGAAATCTTACAGCCTACGAAATAACTCCGCGGCATGCCGGGACCGTAGATATAACCCGCATCGCGGTTCTCGCCCTGGTCGAAATCATCCTGATAGGCATTGAAGATGTTCTTCACGCCAGCATTCACCTGCAGGGTTACGGTCTTAAACAACGGAATATCATAGCCCACCTTCAGGTTCAGGTCGAAGAAATCGGGTGTCGTCACATCCTTATCCGGGATATTATATCCTTCCCGCAGGTTGTGCTGCACCAGCATGCTACCCGTATACGTTCCCGTCAGGGCAAGCGACAGACGCTTCACTGGCGTAAAGGTGGATGTCAGGTAACCATACAAATCCGGTGTGCGGTACATCTTTTTCTGCGGAGTCACATCGTCGCTCCACTGCATGGCTTCCTTATAGCGGCTCCGCTGTAAGGTGGCTCCTGCCTGAATCTGCATCCACGAGTAGGCCATCTTTCCTTCCAGGTTCAATCCCATCACCCGCGCGCCGGAAGCATTATAACGCACCATCACGATATCGCCATGCTCGTCGAGGCCCGTCTTCTTCAGATCAAACACATCCTTCAAGTCGGTATAGAATCCTTCTACCAGGAAGTTCACCTGCACCGGACCGAAACGATGATAGAAATCGACCGACGCACTCAGGCTGTTGGAACGCTCTTCCTTCAAATCATCAGAGAGTTCAATCTTCGAAACCGTACCGCCCACAGCCTCGATATGCAAATCTTCGTCGAATGCCTGCGGAGCCCGGAAGCCGCTTGAGTAAGCCAGGCGGATATTGATATTGTCGGTCGGGTTATAACGCACATTGGCCCGCGGACTGAAGATGACGTGGTCAATCAGGTTATGCTTGTCCAGACGGCCACCGATCAGGAAGCTCCACCGCTTGTTCTTCCATTCATTCTGCAAGAACACACTTTCGATGTGTGTCGTCTGCTTCACCTCGCGGTCATGACCCAGCATCAAGTCGTGCAGATTGTCGAAGTTATACTCCAATCCGGTAGTCAGTTCGGCCGGCATGAACAGGCAGCGGTCGAACGAATAGCTATATTGCGAGCCGACGATAGCCGTCATGTCTGTGGTCGATCCGTAAGCATTCGGGTCTTTCCCGGCGCCATAATAACTCTCACGCTTGGTATGCTGCGCCGACGCATAAGCGCCGAAACGATGTTTATAGTCTTTCGAGAACAAATCATATTTCAATCCGCCACCGTTGATGTCATGATCGGTCTGCTCGGCAATATCCGCTTCGTGAGGAGGCTTGTTGAACGCGTTTCCGCCCCGGCGGAATTCATGGATGCCATGATACTCCAACGTCAGTTTCGAATAATTACTTGTCTTCAGATACGAACGGAAACCAATGGTCTTCGCACGGATCTTTCCCAATTCCGAATAGCCGTCGCCGTCATGATCATACGGATCGCGGATACGGCTCTGCCCGAATACATAAATACCCGCTTTCTGGTCGTCGGTCACCAACGAAGCATTTACCGTCGTATTATTATCGGCACTGCTCCCACCGACCATCGTCAGCGAGTGAGACACCTGGGCCGAATTGCGCAAAGGCTCTTTGGTAATAATATTGATGGTTCCCGCAATCGCCGACGAGCCGAACAAGGCCGAACCACCGCCGCGCATCACTTCTACCCGTTCGATCATATTGGCCGGAATCTGTTCCAATCCATACACGCCGGTCAATGCGCTGAAGATAGGACGGCTGTCTACCAATATCTGCGTATAAGGTCCGTCCAGCCCGTTGATACGCACCTGCTGGAAACCACAGTTCTGGCAGTTATTCTCGACCCGCACGCCCGGCTGGAAATTCAGTCCTTCGGCCAACGACACCGCATTGGACGATTCAAACACTTTCGAATCCAAGACATTCACCAGCGACGGAGCCATCCGGCGTGTTGTCTCATTACGGTTGGCCGAAACGACAACGCCATCCAGAGAAACAGCATCTTCCTCTGCCTCAAAATTCACCTCCAAGGTTTTCCCTTTCTTGAGAACCACCATCTTCTTGACCGTCTGATACCCGATCGATTTCAGCACCAGCTGAAATTCTCCTTCCGGCAGATTGGTCAACGAGTAATGACCGGTAGCATCGGTAACTGTCCCGATCGTTGTTCCTTCCAGGAAAATATTCACATAAGAGATATGCTCTCCTGATTTTTTATCTACAACATGTCCGAAGATATTGGCATCAGACGGATTCAAATTCACTCCCTCGTGTTCAGCTCTGGCAGCAAACAGGATACAACACAGGCTGAACCATACTAAAAATATTCTTTGCATGATTTCAATTCTTTTAGGATTATACATATAGCATGCCCTCTCCTTTCGACAGAAGAAGCCATAATGAATCAGGGCCCGGATAACAATCCTGCCCTTTCAATTAAATGAATGAAATCAATACCGGAGGAGCCCGCAGGTGATAAGAAATAAAACAAATCTTTCTCAAGAAGCCGGAAACCTGCGTTTCTATTTCCTGCAAGAAAGAAGGAATGAAATCGAACAGAGAGAGAACGGCAACGGCCCCGTCTTCTACGACAATGGTAGAAAGCGAATGAAACAACTGCAATTCCTGCAAAGAATGCTTATGCTGTCCGTCCTGGTCTTGAGAAGGGTGAGAATGCACGATCGTAACACCGTTCACAATATGAACGTGTGTAAACGAGACGATTTCTCCCCAATACAAGATAAAGATAACCGGGAGAATCCAGCGGAGATATGTCTGCAATCGTGCTTTCAATGATCAAATCTTTTTTGGATCTGCAAAATTACGGAAATCAAGAGAAAAGACAATACCTATCTTCGGGTATTTCATCTGAAAATGAGAAAAGGCTTGAAGAAGATCGTTCCCCAAGCCTTTCCGACTATCATCCATCTTTTTATTTCACTTCAACCATGCCACTTGCCGTATTCGCTGCAATCTGCCGGTCGTACATCGCCTCGCAGCTCACTGGCGGCAGATAGAATTTACCCGGATATACGGCACAAAGATTCACGCGAACCAGCACATGACTGCCCGGAGCCAGATGATCGACATAACTGCAAACCCGATCATCACGAATATCCTGATAGCTGACATTGCTGTTGGCTGAAGAAACGGCCGTCGGCATAAAACGTGTATTCAGAATCTCCCAACCTGACGGGAAGATTTCGGTCAATACCAGATTCCGCAAAGGCAAAGCCGTCGGGTTCTGGATCAGCACCTGTGCCGTGAAATTCGTTCCCTGTTCCAAAGAAGCGATATCCAAAGGCCGGCCATCGGTTGTCTGATAGGTTACTGACAACTTCAGTTTATGCTGCGATTCTTTCACATCCTGCTGCGGAATCTCGGCCAACGACTCTGCCTGGACATACAAGGTCGTTTCTCCTTCGTTCTTGATCACAAGATCAGAGGAAGAAGGATCCGCACCCTCCAACAACCTATCTGACCAGACAGATTTTTCCGTCCGGACGGTTTCCTGCTGTTCCGCATACTGATACGTGAACTGCATACTTCCGGTCTTCGCAGGATACTGCTGGTAATAGCCAGCCAATGCCACCCAAGCGAAAGCCGTCTCCTGCGTGCTCAGCCAATCATCCGAAGCAAGCTTCTTGGCCAGACGAGTAACCAGTGCCGTCGCTTCTTCTTGCTCCTTCACCAGGCAAAGAGCAACCAGGCGTATGGCTTCATTCCGGAAGGCCGAACCAAATGTTTCATCATACACCAGCGAAGAGGTCGGATTCTCGGTTGTCTTCTCCAACAAGGTCTTGGCTACATCTGAGCGTCCGACCACAGCATACGAAGCCGACAACATCCACTGAGCAGCGACAGGCAATGGCTGCTGTGCACGAAGACGGTTCATGGCTCCCATATCGGCTTTATTCGCCAAGGCCAAGACATACAGCCGATAAGCCTGTGTCAACATCTCGGCTTCCTGCTGATAACCCGTTGCGACCGGTTTCCATCCGGATGCCATCTTCTGCAAATCGGCCAAAGCCTGCAACTTCAAGGTAGCCGGAACCGCATATCCTTTTCCTTCAGCCATCAACAGGAAATGCAGGGCATAAATACTTCCCCACGCATTCGAGTTGCTCTGTCCGGGCCAATAAGCAAAGGAACCCGTCGGCAACTGATACGAACGCAAGCGGCTGATGATTTGTTTCACCTGTTGTTCGGCTTCCAATACCTGATCGGCTGTCTGTTCCGATATATCCGACAGATACAACTGCGGGAAACCTTTCGAAACCAGTTGTTCCAGACAAGCATGCGGATAGTCTGTCAACTCGCTTAACCGGGCAGATAAATTGAGAGGCTGGATAGACGAGACATCCAACAACAGGCGGTTACTTCCATTCATTCCGCTTAGCTGAACCGGTTGCTTCCAGGTTTCACCCGGCTTAATAACAGCATCCCATCCTTTTCTTTGTACCGTAGTAACCGTCCGCACAGCCAAGTCAGCGGCATAGGTCGATACTTCACCTTTCCCTTCCGCCTTCATGGTAATCCGGATCTTGTCCACCGGATTCTTCACTTTAATCCGGAAAGAAACCGTCTTATCTTCTTTCTTCGAGAAATGAAGGGTTCGCGTTGTCTCACCCACCATCTCGACATCAGCAGAACATTGCAATGACACTGCTACATCTCCGACGTTATCTTCCGTAGCAAAGACCGTAGCCGGAATAACGATTTCTTCATTCGTTCCCACCACCCGTGGTAACGTACCTAATAACATCACCGGCTTACGAACCATGACACTTTGTTCTGTATGACCAAATGATTCGCCATTCGTAGCAACGGCCATCACCCGAACACGACCGTTGTAATTAGGAATATCAATCTGATGCGTTTTCCGTTCGCCCTTCTTCAACTGGAATGGTCCTATAAACTTAACAACCGGAGCAAAACGATTCACGACAGCTTTGGGGCCTTTGTTCAAGGCATCATCACCACCAATACTGAACAATTGTTCGATCCGTCCGCCATAAGCGCCCAGGATATAATTATACAAATCCCAAGTATCCACACCCAAGGCCTCGCGTGCATAGAAAGTCTTCCAAGGATCGGGCGTCTGGAAACGGGTCAGATCCAATAAACCTTCATCCACGACCGCCAGTGTATATGACATCGCCCGACCATTCTGTTCGGAGACTGTCACCTGACACGTACTCTCCGGTTTCCACTCTTTAGCCGTTGCCAGTTGAGGATGCAAATGACTCTCTTCTGAAATTACGGTAAACGGAACGACACCAAACATCCGGATAGGCATATCATTCGCCGTTGCTCCATGCGGTTGTAACAATGAAACAAACAAATAAGCATTCGGCTGCATCTCTTCAGTCGCCTGAATGGTAAAAGTCGTCTGATTCGCTTCACACTTAAATTCTTTTACCAGCAATACGGTTGAACCCGTCTGCACACTGACAACGGCACGGCTACCAGCAGAAGAAGGGATCGTAATCCGAATATCCTCACCTGGGACATAACTGTCTTTATCTAACTTAAACTCCAACATGGATGCGGCATCAGTACCAGAAAAATCCCGTTCCCGATTGATATTCGGCCAATCAAAATAGCTAACAACACCTGTGGTATGTCCGCTCTCCCGATCTTTTGCCAGGATGAGATACGTTCCCCAATTCTTCTCATCAAACGAAAGAGCTAAGGATGCTTTCCCCATTTCATCAGTAATCAGCATTTCCTGTCTCATTGGTTTATAATAACTGCTCGAGGAAAAATTAGCCAACGTGTTCTGGTTTGCACTCCACCACCAATACCAATCCAATTTATATATTGAAATATCCAATTCCGAACCAGCGATAGGCGTACCGTGGTAATCAACAGAGACAAACTGGAAAGTATGATCCTGATCCGTACTCAACGGCTGCCGATTCTTCTGTGGGGACTGGACTCCGACATAACGCTGATAAGGAGAATACAACAAACGAACCGCATCGATACTGAAATCGCCGGATTCTTCATAAACTTTCGTCGTAAAGCTACCCAACAACATGCCGGGCGCTGTTGCACCCACATTCAGCCGTGTCCTCACAGAGGCATCACCTTCGCCATTGGTAGTTCCGGTAATCAGCTGGCTTTCTTCACTATTAAACTGTACTGTCGGGTTGTCAAATGTATAATCCGGATAATTCTTGAATGAAGTTCCGGTAGAAACGAATGTTCCTTTCACATCATATTTCAAGTTACGAGCTTTGGCTCCTTGTAACCATTCCACATGCAATGGAATAGCAACTTCCTGCTCCCGAACCAATAAGTCCGGAACATCCAAACGGATTTTCAGGCGATTCGGTTTGATGCTTTCCACACGAAGACGCTTATCAAATGACACGCCTCCTACCTCCACTTTTACATTCCAAGCTCCTGTTGGAACCGATGCTTCGGTCGGAATATGGAAAACATACAATCCATCACTGCCTTGTGTACTGACCTTCTGCTGATAAACTTGTCCCAATGGATTGAATAACGACAGTTTCACCGGATGATGTGGCGGTAACATCTTGCTTCGGTCGAACAACATGAATCCGACATGAATGGTATCGCCCGGACGCCAAACACCTCTTTCTCCATAAATGAAACCTTTGATTCCTTTCTGTACGACTTCTCCATCCACATCAAATGAACTCAAAGAGAGATTTGATCCTTCATTCACTCTTAGATAGGAGCGCTGTTTACCTTCTGAAGCCAACAGATAGTAAGGACGTCCGCCGGCTTTTCGGCAATCAAAGACTACACGTCCGTCATTATCAGTAGTCCCTTCAGCCAATAATTCTTTCTGATAGTTATAGGCTCCGATCTGCACACCGCTCATCGGTTCCGTTGTTTGCAGATGATGTGCCAGCACAACCATCTTTCCGTCAGTTCCAGCCATCGCCATCAGTCCGATGTTAGAGACCAATATATTCTTTCCGGCAGAACGATTGAAATAATAGGAAGGAGAACACGGATCATTCCGCTCGGCATACTTATACGTATTCCAATCTGTATTCAGACTTTCCTGATAATACCAGCCACCAGCATCAAACTGATTCAACTCTTCCCGAAAAGCCATCTCGTTTTCAGCCAGAATCTGTTCTTTCGTCTTGGTTTCCAACTGAGGACAATCATACGCTGAAAGACTTTCATCGAACGATAAAATAACCCGATAGATAGCTCCCGGTTCCGGATCAATAAGTTGCTTCAGATCAAGGGCAAATGTATTCCAACGCGTCAGATCGTAATTATGCTCGTCGAAGAAGATGACCTGACGGGTAATCAGCCGGCCCAAACGCATCAGTTCAGCCGTGCCATCCAGTTCATTCGTCTGGAGAAATTGTCCGATATTCTGTTCTCCGATTTTCACCACTCTAACAACTACACCTTTTAACGCTATTGCCTGGAAAGGAACATGCAACTTGTCGGACTGCGGAATGATCACACCATCACCCATGAACCGGACATCCGGACATCCGTCGTTTTCCCGGATTTCCCTTGTCTCATCTTTCGCCAGTAAAGTACCCGATGTACTTTGAATCTCTTTCTTTAAGACAACCTTTAAGTCTCCGTTCCGATTCTGATCCGGATATAAACGCAACTTATTTCCTTCTACCGATACCAGTTTGGAAACGTTGTCTTCGATATAAGCCAGACCATCTAATACCTGGTCTTTCTTCAATGCCTGTGTAAAAGTTACTTCCACATAACGTTCAGGTGTCCGGACATACTGAACATCAAACACCGAGAAATCATCTTTAGCCGGGACTGACGTACTAACTAACGTTTCTTCGGCTACGTTCCACTTGTTGGGTAACACAGAAAGGCTGACTTCTTCACTTCCCGGCACAATGTTCTCAAGCGTCAACACATGCTTCTTCCCGTCTGATCCATGCTGCCAGACACCTTTCAGGTCGGATGATGGACCGACTAATTGTTCTACGGTAGCAGGTAATTCCCGATCGGAAGTCAGGACAAGGTAAGTCAGATTATAATTCCCGCTATTCGAAGGATTTATGTCTAAAGAGGAAAGATAAGCCTTTACCTCAAGGGCTTTTGTATGAAACGAAGCGGAGAAATGCTGATACTTCTTTTCCGGAATCGATTTCCAAGCCGCAAGATCGACAGACAGCGTATAACGTGTATCTCGTTCCAGACAGCCGGCGGGTTTGAACTTCACAATCCGCCCTTCTTCCAATACAAACGTGCCTTCAGCCTTAGGATTCAGCTGTACATGTTCTTTCCATTTGCCCTCGGCTTGCATCTCTGCCGGAATTTCCTCCTGCAGAACCAATGTTGGTGTCACATACCGTGACACCAAGCCGGAAGTAAACGCCTCCACATACGGGTTATAAGTTATTGTTTCCTTTGTTGAATCGGAAAAAGAACAACTTATCAGACTCAGATAGCTTAACAAAGTAAGCAGACAAAACAAATATCGATTCATGGTAGTTCTCTCTTTTATTATATAAATAATATGTAAAGATATTCTCTCACAGCACAGCCCGGGCTGTTGCACGATTGATTACCGGAAACAAATGTATTGAACCCTCAATACGATCAGATACGAGCAATTAGTTCGGAGAACAAAGTTGTCATTCGTTCAGCAGCCCGATTGGCAGCCTCAATCACATCATTAGCATCGTTCACAAAATCATCGGCAAAATGATAACCTTCATTGGTAATGACCGACATTCCAAACACCCGGATACCACAATGACGCGCCACGATGACTTCAGGAACAGTACTCATACCAATAGCATCGCCACCGGCTTTTCCATAGAAAGCATATTCGGCAGGTGTTTCATACGACGGACCTGTCAGACCAACATAAACACCTTTCTTTAATGCGATCTGTTTCTCTGCGGCAATTTCTTCCATCAGACGGATAAACTCCCGGTCGTATGCCCGTGTCATATCCGGGAAACGCGTACCAAATTCCTCTTTATTCGGACCAATTAACGGATTGGGCATCATATTGATGTGATCACGAATAATCATCAGATCACCCACCTTGAAACTCGTGTTGATTCCTCCGGCCGCATTTGAGACAAAGAGGTTCTTGATTCCTAAAAGTTTCATTACGCGGATAGGAAACGTCACTTGTTCCATCGTATAACCTTCATAATAGTGGAAACGTCCCTGCATGGCCAATATTGATTTACCACCTAACTTGCCACAGATAAAATTCCCTTTATGACCCGAAGCTGTTGAACGCATAAAATGCGGAATCTGCTGGTAGGGAATGATAGTAGGCTCTTCGATGGCATCAGCCAATGAACCTAGTCCACTACCTAAAATTACAGCTGTTTCCGGCTTGCCGGATATACAAGCGGCTAAGAAGGACGCTGTTTCAGCATACAAATCTCTTGTTTCTTTCATATCTATATCTTCTTATCGTTTTACTAAATTATAGGCGCACCGAGCGGCCTGTTCCAATATTTCTACTTCACCTGGTACTTGCTTATGACGCATCAATACTTTACCATTACAGATAACCGTATCAACACAACTTCCATTGGCTGCATACACCAAATTGGAAACAAAGTTGAAATTCGGGGTAAATGCCGGACTCTGCAAGTCAATCAAACAGAGATCTGCCAGATATCCCGCTTCAATCCGACCAGCTTTCAGACCTAAAATGTCTGCTCCCGTACAAGTAGCTGCCTCCAGCATTTCTGACGCAGTCAATACTTCCGGATCTTTCCGCCAGGCTTTTCCCAACAAAGCAGCCAATTTCATGGCTTCGATCATATCCAGATTATTGCTGGATGAACAGCCGTCCGTACCAAGTCCTACTTTTACACCGGCCTCTTTCATTTCAGCAAACTGAAAGCAGATACCCGAAGCCAGCTTCATGTTCGATGCCGGATTATGAATAACCTTTACTCCATAATCAGACAGCATACGAATTTCGTCTTTATCAACATATACACCATGCGCTATAACCAAACGTGGTGATAATACGCCAAGCTTATACAGATAACGAACCGGTGAAAAGCCAAACTGACGAATAGAATTGTTCACCTCTTCTTCTGTTTCCGCCAAGTGCAAATGTATTAAACATCTATGATCGTTGGCAAATGAATGAATCCATTGCAGCAGCTCTCCTGAAACCGTATAAATTGCATGAGGGCCTAATGCATACTGAATTCTCGAACCATATTCATCTACAACCGAATATAACTTCTCACATTCTTTTTTGCTTTTCTCGGTGAGCGCTGGATCAAAACGGTCAAAACAAACCGCCGATAAATATCCTCGGATTCCCATTTCTTCAACGGCATCCGCTGTTCCCCGGAATTTCTGATACATATCCAGAAATGTAGTTGTTCCGGACTTAATCATTTCCAAGCAAGCCAATTTGGCGCCCCAATACACGTCCTCGCGTGTCATCTTCGCTTCGTTGGGCCAAATTTTCTGTTCCAGCCAAGGCATTAACTTCATATCATCAGCAAACCCTCTGAACAGGGTCATAGCAGCATGCGTATGTCCGTTCACTAATCCGGGAATAACTGCCATGCCCTTCGCATCAATCACTTCAGCATCCTCTGCAACCAGGTCTTTACCAATTTGGCTGATCAGATTCTTTTCTATCAGAATGTCAACCTTTTGTTGGTTCAATTCTGCCTGTTTAATCAATATCCGATGAATCATCTTATGAAAATTTAGCTTTGATATTCTTTATTTTCTCTTCCCGAATCCGGGAAAGTAATTCCTTTTTACAATTTTTCTTGACAGCCACCAAGGCACACGATTCAAAGACTTCGATCACGCCCACGTCTTCCCGGTTAATCTGTCCTTTCTGGTACAAGAAACCGGCAATGTCTTTCTTGCTTAACTTATCCCGTTTTCCCCGATGAATGGTCAGTGTAGTCCATTCTGAAGCTTTTGGCCGACGCGCCTTTTCGGGTAAGAAGAATTCATCCGGCTCCGGAGAGACATATTCCGGTACAACTTCGGCTTCGTTCAACAATAAATAAGCCGTTCCTTCGGCATGCATACGCGCCGTTCGTCCGTTCCGATGAACAAAAGCTTCTTCGTTCAGTGGCAAATGATAATGGATCACATGCTTCACTTCCGGAATATCCAATCCTCGAGCCGCCAGATCCGTTGATATCAAGACGGTGGCGGTGCGATTGCGGAAAAGAGCTAACCGTTGTTCGCGGTCTGCCTGTTCCATTCCTCCATGGAAGCATACACAATCAACTTGCTTTTGGGCCAGAAATTGTCCTACCCGCTCAACAGACTCCCGATGATTGCAGAATACCAATGCCGATTCTCCATTCAATTCACCCAACAGACCATACAAACTCATCAGCTTGTCTTTCTGCGGAGACCGTACCTGATATAATTTCAGGCCTTTCAGAGACTTCGTAGCAGTCAGGTAGGAAATCCGTATCGGCTGATGCAAATGAATAAACTCCGGTATTTCAATCGCCTCGGTTGCAGAAGTCAATACCTTACGTCTTACTTGCGGCAGACGTGCCATGATCTTTTTCATCTCCGGAACAAACTTCAACTCCAACGATTTGTCGAACTCATCCAGAATGACCGTATGTACCGACTGTAAAGACAGATTGCCTTTCTCTATATGATCCAGCATACGTCCCGGTGTTCCTACCAATAATACGGGCGGATGTTCCAGGCTCCGTTTCTCTACCTGGAAAGGATGTCCGCCATAACAGCAAGTTACTTTGAATCCTGTTCCCAACGAACGGAAGACTGATTCTATCTGTAAAGCCAGCTCCCGGGAAGGGGCAATTACCAGCACTTGTGTTTTCTCTTCCGGCACTAATACCGGAAGTAATGGCAGCAAAAAGGCCAGCGTCTTACCCGATCCGGTCGGACTGAGCAAAACCAGATCCTTTTTTGTGCCGGCTTCCAACACGGACTGCTGCATATCATTCAGCGACGTAATACCCAGTTTCTGGAGAGCCTGATTGATTTTATCTTGATTCAACATATACAATTCTTTTATTCACCCGCATGCAAACGGTATAAATGGTCTGCCTGCTGGCGTATTTTATTCAATAACATTTCCGGGAAATCCGGATATTCGGCATAAAAGGCTTCTACTTCATCCCGGGCTTGAACGGACGAATGCCCACCCAACAAGGCTCGTAACCAGGCTGTCGGGAAAAAGATATCACCGGTCCGTTGTACTTCTTCCAGTATTTCCAAAGCCGGAAGGATGTATTCTACAGACTCAGCTTCTCTCAACCGGTGATTCAGTAACGACAACGCCGTAGAGGCCCATGGTTCAATCCGTCTGTTATCGGCTACAAGCAATGCTTCGAATACACTGTCGCGAACTTCCTTCCGGGGTGAAACCGATGGAGAGATAAACCGATATTCAGCCTGTCGATCCGGATTCGAAATACGTTTTAACTGTTCGTTCACGATTTCATCCGCCTTTTCCGGTAAACGGATTGCCAGCTGATAAGACAGATTAATTTCATCCCGCTCGCTCAGAGGTTTACCTTCCAGTTCCCGTTTTTCCCAGATCTGATACAATTGTGCGGCAGCTTGTTCTGACTCTGCCAATGAAACATACTGGCGGAAGGCTTGCAACCGGCGTCCGGGTGTAATTCCACCGGTTACCAACTGCCATAATGCATGCTCCAAGCCATCAGGTCTTGCCGGCAGAAAACGGACAGCCGGACTGATATATCCCAGTGCCATCGAATACAACAAGTCATTCTTTTCCTGCTTCGCATAGGCAATCAATGCCTGTAAAAAAGGCTCTGCCTTCAATGTCCGATTCTGTAAATTCTCGTGCAACGTGATGAGTAACGAACCTTTCAGCATGTCATCAGTAGTTGTATCCAGACAGGCAAAAGCGCCTTGTACATTTTTCGGATTAAGCTCGAAAAAGCCATAACCACGACCGTCAATATTCGGCAAAATGGCAGGAGAATCATACTTCTGATTCAGCTCGACGGTCAAGACGCGCGATGTATCTCCTATCTCCAACACGACGTCTTCTGATTTATTCCCTTCACAGATCCGGTACTTCAACTGCTGAGGCCATACAAGTCCGCGTTCCCAAGGATCAGACTCTTCCACGCGTAAGCGATTCCCGATGACACTAGCTTTTAGCACAGGCATTCCTGCTTCTTTCACCCAAACCTGGCTCCACTGGTCCAAATCCCTTTCGGTATATTGACTCAAGGAAGCAATTAGCTGATCCCAAGTCGCATTGGAATATGCGTAAGTCGTCAGATAATCATGCAATCCTCGTTGGAAAGCTTCCGCACCCATCCGTTGAATCAACATTTCCATAACGACAGGCGACTTATCATATACGATATTACTGTACACCAACCCGGCATTTCTCAGATTATCTAAAGTTTGCTGGATCGGTGTAGCCCCATCTGTCCGGTCTTCTGCATACGAAGCCGGAATGTATCCACGCACAAAATTCAAGCGATGATTAATGGTCGGGTAAGTCGGTTCTACAATCCGGATAGCGAAATAGTTGGCAAAAACTTCCTTTGTCCATACATCATTAAACCACTTCATCGTCACATAATCGCCAAACCACATGTGGGCTGTTTCGTGGGCTATCAAGGTACTTCGCCGCAGCTGTTCATCCAACGTCGGTTCTTCATTCAGGAACATGCTTTGGTCATTATATAAAGTAGCTCCCGTATGTTCCATGCCTCCGTATTGGAATCCCGGAAGAATTACCAGATCATACTTGGCAAACGGATAAGGAACTCCCGTATAAGCTTCCATCCAGTCCAAGGCATCCAAGACCTGACGGGCAATTTCCGGACATTGGCCTTTGCGGGCAGGATCGGTCTCCCGATGATAAATGGAAATTGAGCGATTCTCTCGTGAATAAGTCTCCTGCTGCAGCTTTCCGGCCACAAAAGAGAACAAATAGGTAGGTAAAGGTTCGGTCTCCTGAAATGTAACGACATGTCTGCCGGGATGAGACAAGGAATCTACTCCGGCTATTTTCCCGTTCGCAACGGCTTTCCAGGTTTCCGGGATGATCAGTTCCAACGAATACCGGGCTTTGATATCCGGCTGGTCGAAACAAGGGAATAATGTCCGGGCACGATCCGGCACCAATAAAGTATATAAGAACTCATCTCTCCGGTTCAACGACTGGTCTGACGAACGGAAAGCAATCGAAACCATGTTCTTTCCCGACCAGGCTCCCGACGAAGGCAGAATGATATGTTCGTTTTCCACCTTATATTCTACCGGTTCCCGGTTCAACATGACAGAGATAATCTGGGAAGAATCCCCACGAAAATCAATGATCAGCGGAAGCTTTTCTCCCTGATCCCATAATATATTCGCAACGCCGGTGACCGGCTCATTCTTTTCTTCCGGGATATTGAACGACAAACTGTATGATACGTTCAGATACTTTTCCGAACGGAATGTTGCCAGTTCCTTACTTACTCCCGGTTCCGACAGAACCTGTATTTGTTCATCTCCTGCCTGACAACTCATCAGCGCACATGCTAAAACAACAGAATTTATCCACTTCATGACCTATCTCCTATTCTCGCAGGTATTCCGCGATCTTCATGAAATTACGTTCCAATAAATACATTTGTCTCGCCATGAATGAGAAAAACTCGCCCCAATCTTCCCGTCTATGGAAATCAATGCCTCCTTTCTCCACATAGATCCGTGCCACTTGTTGCCCCGTCTCCCGTACGAAACACATATCCCAAATCAGACCTTCCGGAAAATCTTTCTCCAAATACTCTTTATACCAGGTCAGTTTCTCATACATTTCCAACCGCTGGTCTTCCTGCTTATGATTAACTTCCAGAATTACGAGAGCTCCGTTGCGCGTTGCATCAAACTTCAGTTCAACTCCTTTTACTTTGGTATTATATAAAACCCACATCTTCCGACGCCGGCGCAAATAAGGTTGAACCTCACAATAGGCAGCGAAACTTTCCCAAAATTCCGTCTTTAACTTTCTTAATTCGTCTTTACTGTACATGCATCCATTTTTCTTGCCGGAACACTTCCGATGCATCTGCTTCAGAAGTCACCCGACTTTATAAAAGTAACCAGTGTATAATTCCAAATGTTTTGCTTAGAAGAGATTTCTTTTCTTTTTATACAAAAACCTCCGATCAGCCCCTCTCCTGATTCATGAAAACCGGGAATAAAACAGAGGCGGATCGGAGATCTCCTATTCTTTCAGGTTTATTTCAATGTACCATTTTGTGCTTCCTGAATCATTTGCTGACTAGGCAAAATCAGAATTTCAACACGACGGTTCAAAGCACGACCTTCAACGGTTGAGTTATCAGCCACCGGTTCGTGAATACCTTTTCCTTCGTAAGTCATACGCTTGCTGCTGACACCTTGATCAACCATCAGATAGTCGAACACACTCTTGGCTCTTTTCTCAGATAATGTCTGGTTATAATCCACATTACCTGTATTGTCCGTATGTCCTACAATCTTGATATCCGTACCCGGATTCTGATTCAAACTGGTAGCCAGATTACGCAAAGCGCTCTTCGAAGCATCGCTCAAAGTACTTGAATTGGTTGCAAACAAGATACCCGAATCAAACGTAACCTTCAAGGCTTCCCCGTCGTTGATTGTTTCAACGGTCGTTTCTTCCGGCAGTGTTGCCTCCAGTTCTTTCTTCTGCTTATCCATCTTCTTGCCAATCAATGCTCCGGCAGTTCCACCAACTGCGGCACCAATCACCGTACCCAAAGCTGTATTACCAGCCAAGGCACCGACACCGGCTCCGACAGCAGCTCCGCCACCAACACCAATGGCTGCTCCTTTCTGGGTGTTATTCCAAGTACCACAACTTGAAAAGACCAATGCGCAGGAAAGAAGCAATGCTGACAAAACTTTCAAACTTTTCATCTTTTTCTTTTTTATCGGTTATTTATTCAAACATATCCAATGATTCGCAATATGCCATCTCGCCTTGTACTATAAAGGCAATTTCTTCGGGAGTAAACTTCCCGACTCCATCCCGTTGCGCATTCTTGACCACAAAGGCCGTCAATTCGTCTTCATCAATCTCTATTTCCGTATCATCGTCAATGTCTTCGCTCATACATCCTTTGCTTTCGTAAAATTCATAGATCAAATCAACGATATAATTAATGTCGTCATTGCTGAATTTCCCTTTCAGTTCCTGAGGTAAATAGTTCTGAATGAATTTTACAGATTCATCTTCATCGTAAATAAAATCTTTGTCACCTGCCATATTTTTCAATTTTTAGGATTAAACGATGTACAAATGTAACATTTTATTCCATTCATCAAACTGCCTGCCCCCGAAAATATGGACCAAGTTACTAAAAATCTCCCCATAAACGCCCAACTTCAATATAAAGAAACCCAGAAAGACGTTCCTGCCTGCCATTTCTTTACACATAACAACTGGATCTGACAAAATAATTGCTTTATTTGATTCATACAGGCTTATCCTATCAAAAGAAGCCGTATTTTTATCAAACAAAGACTTCTTATGACAAGATTTTCCGATTTTTTGTCAGAAAACGCCTGTTTCTGACAAACATTGTGCTTTTTCTGATTCACACAGGCTCATTCTATCAAAAAAAAGGGGGAATTTGTCAGCATGAATCCTGTTTTATCATGCTTGACAAATCCCCCTGTCTTTTCCTCAAAAAACAATGTTAATTCTTAAATACCAATCCGTCTCCGATGCGATCGATAACAATCGGACGAGAGCGATCAACGCGCCCACTCAGGATTTCCTTCGACAACTCGTTCAAAACGTACCGCTGGATAACTCGTTTTACCGGACGGGCACCAAACTGCGGATCATATCCTTCGTGACTGATAAAGTCGAGAGCAGCATCCGTAAACTGCAAGTCGATACCATTCTTCTCAACCATCTTCTTAACCGCATTCAACTGCAAGCCGACGATCTCACGAATTTCCTTTTCATTCAACGGCGTAAACATGATGATTTCGTCAATACGATTCAAGAATTCCGGCCGGATTGTCTTCTTCAGCAACTCAAGAACCTGTTTCTTCGTCTCATCGACAACCGTATTCCGGTTGGCATCCGTAATCTTTTCGAAGTTCTCACGGATAAGAGAAGATCCCATATTACTTGTCATAATAATAATGGTATTCTTGAAGTTGACCGTACGGCCCTTATTATCCGTCAATCGACCGTCATCCAATACTTGCAGCAAGATATTGAATACATCCGGATGAGCCTTTTCGATTTCATCAAACAAGACGACCGAATACGGTTTCCGCCGGATAGCTTCCGTCAGCTGACCACCTTCATCATATCCAACGTATCCCGGAGGCGCACCGATCAAACGAGTGGCACTGAATTTCTCTTGATATTCACTCATATCAATACGCGTCATCATATTCTCATCGTCGAACAGATAATCCGCCAAGGCCTTTGCCAATTCCGTCTTACCAACTCCGGTTGTTCCCAAGAAGATGAACGAACCGATCGGCCGCTTCGGATCTTGCAATCCGGCACGGCTCCGACGAACTGCGTCTGCAATAGCGTGAATAGCTTCGTCCTGACCAATGACACGCTTGTGCAATTCCTCTTCCAAGTGCAACAGTTTATCCTTTTCGCTCTGCAACATCTTGGTAATTGGAATACCGGTCCAACGAGAAACAACTTCGGCGATATCATCGCTATCCACCTCTTCCTTGATCATCGCAGCGCCACCTTGCATATTATGCAACTTTTCCTGTACGTCTTTGATATCGGCTTCCTTTTCCTTGATCTTGCCGTAACGGATCTCTGCTACTTTACCGTAATCGCCTTCACGTTCAGCCTTATCAGCTTCGAACTTCAGGTTCTCGATATCGATCTTATCTTGTTGGATCTTGTTGATCAGCGATTTCTCACTTTCCCACTGAGCCTTCTGTTTTGTTTCCTCATCCTTCAGGTCAGCGATCTCCTTATTCAACTGTTCCAACTTCTGTTTATCATCTTCCCGCTTGATAGCTTCCCGTTCAATCTCCAACTGTTTAATACGACGAGAAACTTCGTCCAATGCTTCCGGTACCGAATTCATCTGCATACGCAAACGAGCTGCGGCTTCATCCATCAGGTCGATCGCCTTATCCGGCAAGAAACGATCCGAAATATACCGGGTTGACAGCTGAACAGCCGCGATGATAGCATCATCCTTGATACGGACCTTATGATGGTTTTCATACTTTTCCTTCAATCCACGCAGGATAGAAATAGCATCCAACTCATCCGGTTCATCAACTATGACAATCTGGAAACGACGTTCCAAGGCTTTATCCTTCTCGAAATACTTTTGGTATTCATCCAAAGTCGTAGCACCAATCGCTCTCAAATCACCACGAGCCAAAGCAGGTTTCAAGATATTGGCAGCATCCATGGCACCTTCTCCCTTTCCTGCACCGACCAACGTATGAATCTCATCAATAAACAGGATGATTTCTCCTTCCGACTTCATCACTTCGTTTACGACAGCTTTCAGACGTTCCTCAAACTCACCTTTGTATTTTGCACCGGCTATCAAAGCACCCATATCCAACGAATAGATTTGCTTTGACTTCAAATTCTCGGGAACATCACCACGGATGATTCGATGAGCCAAACCTTCTGCAATAGCCGTCTTACCAACACCCGGTTCACCAATCAGAATCGGGTTATTCTTCGTACGACGACTTAATATCTGAAGTACCCGACGAATTTCTTCGTCCCGACCAATGACCGGATCCAGTTTACCGCTACGAGCCCGCTCATTCAAATTGATGGCATACTTACTTAATGCTTCATAGGTATCTTCGGCAGACTGGCTTGTTACTTTATTCCCCTTACGAAGCTCTTCTATTGCTTTACGTAATTCGTTTTCCGTAACACCAGCGTCTTTTAATATCTGCGAAGCTGTACTTTTCTCTGTAAACAAAGCCAAGATAATCGGTTCCAACGACACATATTGGTCGCCCATCTTCGATGAATAATCAATGGCTTTTTGCAATATGGCGTTTGCCTCACCCGATAAATAAGGTTCTCCACCCGAAACCTTCGGCAAAGATGCAATCTGAGCATCTACTACCTTCATCACATTCTGCTGATTTACGCCCAGCTTCTGGAAGAGGAAGTTCGTAATGCTTTCGCCCGTCATTATGACAGCTTTCAACAAATGAACCGCCTCAATTGCCTGTTGGCCATTCTGCGTAACCAACTGCACTGCTTGCTGGACAGCCTCCTGCGATTTAATTGTAAAGTTGTTAAAGTTCATATATTTAATTCTCCTTTCTTATCTATTTTGATTACTTATTTCGCTAATAAAATCACAAAACAAATGCCAAACCAAAATAATGACATTTTGGCATACAAACATATTATACAAGAAAAGAAGAACTGCCTTATCGGCTACATTCGATGACAAAACAACATAAAAGCGAAGGAAACAGAATAATAAACAGCGTAGTATATATAAACAAAAAACGGAGATAGTCAAACTATCTCCGCTTTTGTGACTCGCATAGGATTCAAACCTATAACCTTTTGATCCGTAGTCAAATGCTCTATTCAGTTGAGCTAGCGAGCCAGTTTACAATGTTAGAACTCTTTCTATTCAAGAAGTGACTCGCATAGGATTCAAACCTATAACCTTCTGATCCGTAGTCAGATGCTCTATTCAGTTGAGCTAGCGAGCCAGTTTACAATGTTAGAACTCTTCTATCCAAGAAGTGACTCGCATAGGATTCAAACCTATAACCTTTTGATCCGTAGTCAAATGCTCTA
>OGEZ01000632.1_pt1 | contig 27215 bp, 25 predicted proteins | sample 1570831 | NCBI WGS metagenome assembly OGEZ01 (sample SAMEA2582059, study PRJEB24529) | metagenome | biome: Human gut stool | place: China | collected 2011
TTTCCTCTGGAGATGGTTTTCTTCCTAACTCCTGTAAGAGCTGTCTTTGTACTCTTACAAGCTTATTGATAGTTTCAACCATATGAACAGGAATACGTATAGTTCTTGCCTGGTCAGCAATAGCTCTTGTGATAGCCTGTCTTATCCACCATGTTGCATATGTTGAGAACTTATATCCCTTACGGTAATCAAACTTTTCAACAGCCTTTATAAGACCAAGATTACCCTCCTGAATAAGGTCAAGGAACTGCATACCCCTGCCCACATAACGCTTTGCAATACTTACAACAAGACGTAAGTTGGCCTCGGCAAGTCGCTTCTTAGCTTCCTCATCGCCCTCTTCCATTCTCTGGGCATACTCTATTTCTTCCTCTGCACTAAGAAGAGGTACTTTACCTATCTCCTTTAAGTACATTCTTACAGGGTCTTCAAGACCGATACCATCTGGAACTGAGAGGTCAATCTTTTCAATATCAATATCATCTTCATCAGAAAGAATGATATCATCCTCTTCCACCTCATCATCGTTCATCTTGACATCTATATTACAGCCTTCAAGGAACTCAAACACCTTTTCCATCTTATCAGCTTCAAAGTCTGTATCCTGAAAATAATCCATAATCTCCTTATAATCAAGGACATTTTTCTTCTTTCTGGCTATTGCAAGGATACCTCTGCACTTATCCATGAACTTTTCCTGCATTAATCTTGCTGCTTCTTCCTCTGAAAGCTCCTGCTGTGCCGGTTCTTCCTTCTTAGACTTCTTAGGCTTCTTAGCAGCCTGCTTTTCTGATGAAGCTGTATCAGCCTTCTTTTTAGTTGTCTTCTTAGTTTCCTTTAATTCTTCTTCGTTTAAGTTTTCCTTCTTTACTGCCATTACAATGGTCCACCTTTCGCATGTATTACAAATTAATGTGAATATTATTTAACTTCATCTGCCTGCCTATGATATCCTGCATCGTCTTAGCATCTGTCGCATGTTCAAGCTTATAATCAAGACTGCTCTTCTTAACCCTGAGTACTGTATCATTCAGTGTCTTCTCTCTTTCTGACTGGCTGAGAGAGTCGCTTAATTCTGCGCTGAACATAGCTGCTATCTCACTATGCATTTCACCATCACTATATGAGCCTATAATCGCAGCCGGATTAATGCTGCCACTCTCATACTGTTCGTATATTTTAGCTGCAACATCCTTAAACAGCGGGTCTATAAAGTCTTCTGGCTGTATATATTCCCTCACCTTATCATATATATCGCCATCTTCTATCATCCACGTAAGCAGAATTTTCTCTGCCTGCCTTACACCATCTTCTTTTTTCTTTCTTACCGGTTCAGCCCTTCTTACAGGAGTCACATTATTAGTGATAATTCCGCCCTGACTTCCAATCCTGATAACCATCTGGCGCATACCATCCTCTGGTATCATAAACTGCCTGCATACAGCCTTCATATAGTTATCTCTCTCAAGCTTCTCACTAAATGCAGCAAGCTTCTTAGCTACTTCTCTTTCAAATGCGGTTTCACTCTCAGGGTCGCTTCTGTTATAATTCTTCTCTATTATACCGATTTCATACATAAAGCTGTTCTCCGCCTTATCTATACGCTCCTGAAATGCTTCTGCGCCAAGTGCCTTGATGAATTCATCAGGGTCTTTATATGGCCGCATATTAATAACTCTCGTTGAAAGTCCCGCTTCCTTTAATATAGGAATAGCCCTTAAAGCTGCCTTAACACCTGCTTCATCACTATCATAGGTTATAAGCACATTATCCGTATATCTTTTCATAAGACGTGCATGTCCCGGTGTCAGTGCCGTACCAAGCGATGCCACAGCCTGATTAAAACCTGCCTGATGCATAGATATAACATCCATATAACCTTCACATATTATAAGATTATTCTTTCTTGCACTCCTTGCCACATTAAGTCCATACAGATTCTTACTTTTATCAAAAAGCTTCGTCTCCGGTGAATTCAGGTACTTGGGCTTTCCATCCCCCATAACACGGCCACCGAAGCCGATAACTTTATTATTGATATCCATAATAGGAAATATGACCCTGTTCCAGAACTTTTCTCTTACACCTTTTTCGTAAGTAAACAGTCCCGACTCCTTTAATATCTCGTCATCATATCCCTTTTCCTTAAGCATCCTGTACAAATCACCAGTAAGCTGGGGTGCGAAGCCTAATCCAAATGTATTGATAGTCTTATCCGAAAGCTGTCTTCCCTTAAGATAAGCAAGTCCGTCCTGTCCGGCAGGCGACTTTAACTGATGATAATAAAATGTAGCTGCTATCTTGTTAATCTCAAGCAGCTTTGTCTTAATATCTCTTTCACGCCTGTCATCCCCTGAGTACTCCATAACAGGAAGGTCAACACCTGCCCTGTCCGCAAGCAGCTTTACTGCCTCTGGAAATGTAAAGTTCTCATATTCCATAACAAATGTTATGACATTACCACCAACTCCGCATCCAAAACAGTGATACATCTGCTTTGTTCCTGACACAGAAAATGATGGTGACTTTTCATTATGGAATGGACATAATCCAACATAAGAACTTCCACTCTTCTTAAGCTTTATATAACCGGAAATAACATCAACTATATCGTTGCGTGACACAACCTCTTCTATTACTTCACTTGAATATATTGGCATATTAACTCTTCTTTCCTTATGTAATAGTAAGACTTAAAAACTGCCTACCTTTATTGTATTCAATGTTATTGTCGAATTTCCTTTTTTTATTTTACATTTTTAGATAATTTTTTATTTTCTGGTAGCTTATTATAATAATATTATACTGGTTCATCTGTCAAGCTCTCGGTAAGCATTTTCTTTATTAATTAATATAATAATTATAATATAATTGCTAAAAACAAATTTTACCTATCAATTATATATTTGTATCGCTATATTCGTCCACAATTCATGTTTTTTATATCATTAATCAGCATATAAAGCTCTCATAGCATAAATATACATTTAATATATATTTAATAAATATCACATTTTCCCTATACTATACAATCGCATTTAACACATATTTTAATTAATATTGAAAATTCGCGTATCATAAAATCACATTTTAATGAACTCCAACCTAAGATATAACACCTCCAACTGCTCCGCATAATATGCACAGTGCTGCACTCTTTACCATCTGGGCAATATCCGATGACATACCTTTATTCACAGCTATCGAAACAATAAATAATATAAGAAAATATATCACTCCATACAATGCGCCCCACATAAGCCTGTTGCGTTTCATACTTTTGGCAAGCAAAAGACCTCCGCACAGAGCTGAAAGACCATATGTAACATATATCCCTACTGATATTATGCTGTCTGAAACCCTGAACTTATACAGGCAGAATGAAAGCAGCAGAAGTGCCGCAACTGTTATAACATAGCCCGCTATAAGTGTCTTTAATATAACTGATACTTTATTCATACATACTCCTGACTGCACCACTGAACCTGCGGATAACAGCCATCTACATTCATTATTCTCTATATAATATGAGATATCTGTACGCTATAGACTACATTTTGCAGTTCTGTTAAGGGCTAATCTTTAAAATGCTATATATGGCTGTAAACAGTAACATTTTCTACTTTAACAGCAGTTATCATCCCTTGACAGTCCTTTACCAATACTGTAAAATGTTAAAATATAACACTTAAATGTGTTAACTATATTTTATATTAAGGATTGGAGGAACATTTCCTTGGACACTGACAGTTATATTCAACTTATAACTATTATTATTTTATTATTTCTTTCAGCTTTCTTTTCATCTGCTGAAACCGCATTTATGACGGTAAGCCGTATAAAAATCCGCTCGCTTATGGACGAAGGTAACAGGCATGCTGCTTTAGTAGCTAAGATTATCGACAATTCAGGCAAGATGTTAAGTGCTGTACTTATTGGTAACAACATAGTTAACATATCATGTTCTGCTCTTGCAACAACATTTACTATTAATGTATGGGGCAGCTATGCTACTGGTATCGCAACTGGTGTTCTTACTCTGTTCGTTCTTATATTCGGAGAGATAACCCCTAAGAATCTTGCTTCAAAGTTTAACACTAAGCTTGTATTATTATATGCGCCTGTTATATATGGACTTATGGTTGTACTGACTCCTGTTATTTTTATAGTTGACCATCTTGCAGGCATAGTATTAAAACTCTTTGGCGCTAGCTCCAAAGGCAACTCCAACACTATAACAGAAGAAGAGCTTCGTACAATAGTTAAGGTAAGCCATGAAGAGGGTATCATAGAAAAAGACGAACGACAGATTATTGACAACCTTTTTGATTTTGGTGATACTTCGGTAAAGGATGTCATGATACCTCGTATAGATATGACAGTCGCTGATGTTAACTCATCATACGATGACATTATCACTCTTTTTAAGAGTACTATGTATACACGTATTCCTATATATGAAAATGATACTGACAACGTTATAGGTACACTTAATATAAAGGATCTTATAGTTACTAACGTTGATGATTCATTTAATATAAGGAAGATTATGCGTGAGCCTTTCTTTACATATGAACATAAGAACACATCTGAGTTGTTTAAAGAAATGCAGCTTAAGCGTTACAGCATAGCTATTGTGCTAGATGAATATGGTCAGACAGCCGGTATGATAACAACGGAGGATCTTTTAGAGGAAATCGTTGGTGAAATACGTGATGAATATGATACTGACGAAAAAGATGACATGACTAAGATTCGTGAAAACACTTATCGTATCAATGCTTCATGTAAGCTTGATGACATAAATGATGAATTAGGAACCAAACTTTATTCAGAGGATAACGATTCACTAGGCGGATTCATATCAGAAAAACTTGACCGCATACCTAAAGCAGGCGACAAGCTTACTATTGATAATGTATGGCTGTTTGTCGAGAGGTCATCTGCTAACAGGGCAGAATCTATTATACTTAAGCTGATTGATAAGCCTTCGGATGTGAAGGCGTAAGTCAAAAAGCCGTAATACAGGTCTGGATATAATATTTCAGACTGTGTTACGGCTTTTTATGTATATCCTAGATTTCGCACAGTGCCGTACAATAACATATTACACCGCACATCTACATATACTAATATACAAAAAGGGATGCAACAATTTGCTATAAAATGTTGCATCCCATTATAAATTCTTGTTAATTCGTATTCTTAATTACGTTTTATATATCGTCATATTCCCTCAACACTTTAGTACATTTTTAAATAAAATTATTTCTAAATTATTTATTAACCATTATCACATGTCAGTTAATAAATATTCAGAAAACTATGCACTAAGAGTAACATTTACAGATTAACTTTAAGAAACACAGAGTCCCTGTCATCCTGCTTTATGCCAAGATATCTCTTGGTTATCTCATATGATGAGTGATTGTATATATCCATAAGCAGAGCCGGCTGTGTTCCGCACTTCCATGCACAGTAGCCGAACGTCTTTCTCATAGAATGACAGCTTATTCCCATCTCCATATTAAGCACATATGCCGCGTGCTTTATTATCCTGAATGCCTGCGAACGGCTAAGGTGTGTCCCCTCGTATCTTCCTGTAAATATATAATCTCCTTTTTTCACATAATCAAGCGACTCCATATACTTTCCAAGACCGCTTTTAATACTGCCATTAAGGGCTATTCGTGACTCTTTTCCCGTCTTCTTCTCATACATTATTATATGCTTCTTAAAGCACTGCTTATCAAAGTCGTATACTTCTCCCCACTTTAGTGCAAGCAGGTCACTTATTCTCAGCGCTGTATTAACTCCCATACATATCATTGCATAATTCCTTAAATTAGGCTCCTTGTCAAGATAAAATCCACGAAATGCCTCCAGTTCATCAGTACTTCTTATTGGTTGTGATGTACTCATATGTTATTACCTCCATCTATATGTTTTGGGATGCAACATTTTATAGCAGATTGTTGCATAGACAAGGAGGTTAATGTGTTAAAACTCACTATCAAACCCGGCGAATTCATCAACATAGGTGATGACGTAAGGGTCATATACTCAGGTGGTTCAGAAGGTAATATCCATCTTCTCATAGATGCACCAAGAGAGCTAAATATCGTACGAAGCAAGGTTCTTGCAAGAAACAGCGCAAACAGCTCTGATTCTGATAAGAAAACTTCAAGATTCATATCACCTTACTACGCTGAGCAGGGACTTTCTCCTGAAACACTAAACAAGATACGCCGTCTTATCAAAGAAGATAAGCAGGCACGCAAATCTAATGATAATACGCAGGGTTAGCATGGTAACACTGCTTATTATATATCTTTCATAAGGGGAACGGATTCCCCTCTAACAAATATTTTATTTACACGGAGGTATGTATTATGGTAATACAACACAATTTAACAGCAATGAATGCTAACAGAATGCTTAATGTAACAACTTCAGCTCAGTCTAAGTCAGCTGAGAAGTTATCTTCTGGTTATAAGATTAACCGTGCCGCTGATGATGCTGCTGGTCTTTCAATCTCTGAAAAGATGAGAAAGCAGATCCGCGGACTTACACAGGCTTCTTCTAACGCACAGGATGGTGTATCTGCTGTTCAGACAGCTGAAGGTGCTTTAACAGAGGTTCACTCAATGCTTCAGAGAATGAACGAACTTGCTGTCCAGTCTTCTAATGGTACTAACTCTCAGACAGACCGTAAGGCTATCCAGGATGAAATAGATCAGCTTACATCTGAAATCGACAGAGTTTCAGAGACTACTAAGTTTAACGAGACTTATCTTTTAAAGGGTGATTCTACTAAAGCAGATAAAGCTTTTTTCATGAAATCTGGCTATAATGTTCCAGCTGACACATTATACTTAAAGGATGGTAATACAGCTCTTACAGCTGATACATTAAAAGAAGCTCTTGACAAAGGGGAAAGAATCTATTCAAAAAGTAAAGCTAATGGTCAGACTGAGAATGATTTAGCTACAAAAGGTACGAACTATGCATATGTAACAAAGCTTTATGATGCAGATGGTAATGAAGTAACAGCAGAAAATATCCAGGCTAGCAAGAAAGCCGATGGAACCAGTGCTGCAGATAATTACTATACAAGCAAAGCCGGTTCAGCTGGAAAAGATAAAACTAATATGGAAATCGAAAAAGATGCTGCAAAGGCTTTTATACAGGGTTATGATGTAAATGGTGCTATCTCTTTCAGTCTTCATGTTGGTGCAGATTCTGCAGATGACAATAAAATAACCGTTAAGATTGAATCTATGAGTGCTGCAGGCATCGGCGTTGAGGGACTTAAAGTAGATACAGAAGACGATGCTACAGCAGCTATTGATCGTATCTCAGAAGCTATTCAGAAGGTATCTTCACAGCGTTCAACTCTCGGTGCTGCACAGAACAGACTTGAGCATACAATTGCTAACTTAGACAACGTTGTTGAGAATACAACATCTGCTGAATCTCGTATCCGTGATACAGATATGGCTCAGGAAATGGTTAACTACAGCAAGAACAACATTCTTGCTCAGGCAGGTCAGTCAATGCTTGCTCAGGCTAACCAGTCTAACCAGGGAGTTCTTTCACTCCTTCAGTAGTCATAACAGCATTTATCTGAGTGACAACTTAAAAATAAAAAAAGATATCCGTCTATGTTCCATGCACATAGACGGATATCTTTTTATTATATGAATATTTCTAACTGATTTATATACATATATAGCATGTAATACCATTTATTAATACATATGCTGACAAGACGAATTTAATGTCATTTCATATCTCATCAATACCATGATAGACATTGCAATATGATATAAACTCCATTATACCACATTAATCAGCTGTCTTATTCCATAAGCTTAAATGCGCCAACTAATTCCTTAAGTCTGTCAGCCTGTGATGAAAGCTCTTCACTACTTGCTGAACTTTCCTCAGCCATAGCTGTGTTCTCTTCTACAACAGCAGCTATCTGGCTTGCAGCTTCTGATATCTGCTTAAGAGCCTCTGACTGCTGTTCAGATGCTTCAGATATCTCACCAATATTGGCTACAAGTTCATTAGTTCTCTCAACAGATGCCATAAGCTTATCTGCTGCTATATCAACCATCTGCTTTCCTTCTTCTATGGCATTGATAGCCTGAACAATAAGTTCTCCTGAATTCTTAGCTGCCTCAGCACTCTGTGCTGCAAGGTTGCCTACCTGTGTAGCTACTACAGCAAAGCCTCTTCCTTCTTCACCAGCTCTTGCCGCCTCTATAGAAGCATTAAGCGCAAGAAGGTTAGTACTTGAAGCTATCTCATTGATAGTATTGATAATGCTGCTTACCTGCTTAGAATTCTCACTGATTGTATCCATCGCCTTTACGATTTCCTGCATCTGTGTATTGCTTTCGACAATCTCTTCGCCGACCTTCTTAGCCATTTCATTAGCTGTATTAGCATTGTGGGCGTTCATATTTACCTGGTCAGATACATTGGCAATAGTACTCTGTAACTCCTGAACTGAGCTTGCCTGGTCTGTAGCACCTTCTGTTATAGACTGTGCTCCATCTGAAAGCTGGCTTGCATTAGAAGCTACCATATCTGCTACGCTGTTTATTTCTGAAAGTGTCTTTGATAAATCTTTAATAACCTTAATAAGTGAGGCTTCTATCTCCTTAAAGTCACCTACATGTTCAACTTCAGGCGCTATGTTAAAGTTACCATCTGCCATCTCATTAAGACCTCTTGATATATCCTTGATAATCTCATTAAGTCTTTCTGACATTTCTGTAAACTTATTAGAAAGCTGTCCTATCTCATCATTATATTCTGACTGTGGTCTTGCTGAGAAATCACCCATAGCAAGCTTGTCTGCCACTTCGACAACACCACTTATTGGCTTTATATACTTCTTAACAAGACGTGAACTTATGATAACAATAACAGCAAGTGTTGCGATTGCTATAATAACCATAAGCGCAACAAGTATTATTGTCTTGCTTAAAAGGTCCGTCTTATTCAGTGCACTGGCAGCCCACCATGTCTGTCCTGCCGCACTTATTGGAGAGTAATATCTTACTACCTTTGCTCCACTATCTTTCTTAGTTGTTACACTAAAGCTCTTTCCTGTATCAATTCCTGACTGTATCTTTGCATACTGGCTTGATGATATAAGGCTGCTTAACTTCTGTCCTGTATATTCATCTGACTCACTATCATATACGATTGTGCTGTCACCTGTTAATACATCAACATACATTGTCTTGTAATCAGAATCTGATGAACGGAGATTACTGAATGTACTTATATTGATATCAACAAGAATAACCCCCTGTGTCTTTCCCTGATATTCAATAGGGAATGAAGCACTTACCATCTTAATGCCCTGGTCTTCATAAGGGTCAGTAAAGCAGTTCTGCTTTGTAGTAGCCGCATTCTTATAGTAATCCTGTGAACCATATGATGTGTATGCACCATAGCTCTGTACATTACCTGTCTTCGCATCAGACTCACTTACATACACTGTATAATCCTTTATAGAAGGGTCAAATGCATCAGGTTCAAAGAACACACCAACACCTGCAATTCCCTCGCTGGCTGTTACTGTTGAAGTTGCAACGCTGACCATGAACTCTTCCATCTCTTTATTCATCTCTTGTAACTGGATATCATATACGCTGCTCTTTGCAGTCTCACCACTATATCCTGTCTTACTGTATTCATCATACTTATCAGTTATGTAATCCTGAAGTATAGTAGCTGTATTAGCCGCTGTATCTATTACCTCCTGTACTGAAAGTCCATTCTGAGCTGCAATACCTTCAAACTCACCACTTATACTTGAGCTCAAAAATCTTGCTGCTATACTTGCACTTATAATTATCATAAGTGTAAGACATAATCCAAGAAGACAGCCTACTGCAACAGATATCTTATAAGTCAGTTGTCTGTTTCTGAACTTCTCCGCTGCACTAGCTTTAACTTGTTCTCTTTTTTTACCCATCTCAATTCCTCCTATAGGTATAAAATATAGACATTATATATCACGTTCTTCATTACAGACTACATACATATAATAATGCAGCACATCCACTTCTTCCAATACACGACAATAAAATCTGTTGTTATCATAGTACTATTGAGTAACAAATTCAACATTTTTTACAGTTTTTAATATTTTCGACATTATTTTTTATATATTTTTTATATTTATATAATTATTGTATAATAAAATATCATGTACTATTTGTTTTAAAACATCTAGTACATGACACTATTTATTAGATATCTTTTTGTTCCATAGACTTCTCAGCCTTATCTACTTCCTCTTTTGTATACTCTGTGAGTATCTGTTCCTTAGTAAGCCCAAGCTTGAGCATAACTTTGATAGCCTGTATTCGTTCCCTTTTTCCACCACGTTCTATAAATGCTTCACTCCACTCAAACATACCAGTCACACTTCATTCTAATTCAGCCGTCATTTTTAAGTTATATTTCTGTTCTAAAAGAGCTTTCTTTTCTATATAACATAATTATCAATACCATTACCTGAATTAATAAGGTCAGCTATTGTTATATTGCCAAAGTAATCATTAATAGTCTTCTCAAAGTTCTCCCACATTGTTATTGTCTTACACTCTGAAAGCTTAGGACACTTGTTAGGCTTATTCTCAAGACATGCCACAGGTGCAAGTGAACCTTCCGTGCACTGTAAAATACTAAGAACTGTATATTCTTCAGGTCTTCTTGACAGCTTATAACCGCCTCCCTTTCCACGAAGTGATGTAAGGAAATCATTCTTACTTAGCATAGAAACTATTGACTCAAGGTATTTCTCTGATATTCCCTGTCGTCCTGCTATATCCATAAGTGTTATATATTCTCCATTATCGTGTTCTGCAAGGTCAATCATAACCCTGAGCGCATATCTTCCCTTAGTTGAAATCTTCATATACTTCCTCCAATATCTGTTACAATGATACTTTTATTGTATAAACATACTTTACCACAATGTTTATATATTTTTCAAGTTTATTTTGAATTTTTCTATATTTCCCGAGTTGAATATATGATATTTCGAGTAATTGACTAACTATAACCTGTCTTTATATATTGCAAATGCTTTTTATGAAAATATCATTTTATACTATCCTCCACACACAATGCCCCATACCCCGTTACCGGATTAGGTGTCTGTGTCACACCATCAAGCTGCCTTACTCCGCTTCGTAGATATGCCTTTAGCTTCTCGCCATACATAAACCTGTCATTTTCCATAACTATCCCCCACTGCATAAGAAGTGCCGCCGCCCCCGTCACAAACGGCGTTGCATATGATGTACCGGTCACGCTTGTATACACAACTCCCTGTCTGGTATCCCTTCTTATACTTATATCCACACCCGGCGCAAGAATATCCGGCTTTATTCCCGCTGTAAGTACATCCGTTAAAGCACTGCCTCTCCCTGAAAATGCAGCATATGCACCTGTATATGAATTATAAGCCCCGACTGATATGCAGCCACCTGCAGTTGCCGGAATAGTTATTGTATCGTATGCAACCGGTCTTATAACACCTGTTGCCCTGTTTAATGATACACTTGCCGGAAGCCATATATTATAAGTTCCCTGACGTACATTTTCACCATAAAGCTGTATTTTCCATATGCCTGATGTTATATAACTTCCCTGTAGCTGTAGATTAATGTATATTTCCTGATAAAGATTATACGGCGAAGGCTCACCTGACAGACTTATGACATTAGTTCTTCCAAGAGTATATCTGCTTATCTTCCCATGTGTCACTATAACCCGTTCAGTGCCATCCGGACTTATAAGCGTTACCCTTATATCATCCCAGTAATACTTCCATATCTGTATATCTATAGAACTCTGATACTCACCAACTGCTATCTCAACTGTATCAGTCTGGGCATTTTTAATGGTACCGCCATAATGGACAGCCTTATCCGCTTCATTTCCGCTTCCTATACATATACTGCATTTATAGCCTGATGCAGCTGCATTTATATAACTCTCAAGCAAAGTATTGCCATTGTGGTCGCCGTAATTCATTCCATAGCTTATATTAATAGCTACCGGTCTGTTATACTCCATCGCCTTTCTTATAATGTAATCTATTGCATCCATAAGGCTGGTTGTTCGCGGAAACTGATTATTATATGAATATCCCATTTTGACAACAATTATATCCGACTCATATGCCACACCGCTCTTTCCACAGGCTATAACTGCCACATTCGTTCCGTGCTGTATATTATCAAATGCGGGAATTCCCTCATTTTCTTCCTGCGATATATCCCTACCTGTATACACATTTCTATCTTTTCCTATAAATGCATCAATATCCGCAGCACTATACTCCCTCTGTAACGTCTGGTCATATATATCCAATATCCTTGTACTCCCGTCAGCATTACGGAACTCACTGCTATATATATCAATTCCCGTATCTATTATAGCTGTTATTACACCTTTTCCACTAAGATACTGTATCCCATTATCTGCTATGCCGCCAATTCCATGCCCTGTCTGACCTGAGCCAATATTTCCACTTGTATTTTCACTTATACTTTCATTAATATTCCTGCTTATATTATTATACCCATAAGCCCCCGGCTGACCCACGCGCACATTAGAAGCACACGCTGCAGATTTCGCACGCTCTAACTGGAAGTAAAGGCTCTTTGGCTTTTCTACATAAACTATCTGCGGCTCCTGCGATATAAGTTCTATTGTAGCTTTATCCGTCACTATTATCGCATAATTAAACAACAATTCCCTTACATATACATTATAATTTGCTTTTATATTCTCAAGATTTCCTGTATACCTGACAATTATTTCCCATGTATTATCACGCCAGTTAAAGCCTGTGCTTAGGCTTTCCGAGCTTTCCAGTTCCTCCCTTGTCGCATCCAGTGATACATTCAGAAGATTTTCTATTTTCTGGTTCATATTCCACCATATAATTGACATTAATAATACATATTCAGAATAAAAAAGCATATTCATAACCATACAGGTTACAAATATGCTTTACATTAAATATTCTTTATATCATGTCTTTTTGATAAATTCTATTCTGCACTTAGGGCACTTAATACTTATCCTGCCCTTGCCTCTTGGAACTCTTATCTTCTGGGAACAGCTAGGACACTTAAATATCTTATGTGTCTTATTATCTGCAATTCTGAACTTTATCTTATTAATCTTACCAACAACCTTGTAGTGAAATCTAAGATATCTTTCATTCTCCTCTGAACGCTTTGAGATATTACGCGAAAACACCCTGAAATATGTATATATAATACCAATCAGTGCTATGGTATATATCACATTATTTCTTGCAAACATAGTGATGATAAGAAGTACTAAACATATTAAAGACAAATTCCTTGAAAGCTGATCCATCCCATATCTTCCATACATGAATCTTGCCATCTTATCTTTAAAACTATTCATCCAATCATCCAGCCTTTCATAATCACTTTATCATATCATTGCCAGCAGGCAATCACTAGATAATACTCTATCACATATATTATCAAATGCAATTAAAAATATATAAACAATTATGAAATAAGCTGTCCGCTAAAATAAGACATCATAATTAAAAATTTCAAATAAGAATTGATATTAGTATGTCATATAAATGCTTCCGTCCTCTACATCTTTCCAGTAGAACTTATCGTCAAGTATCATATAACTATGTGCTGAGTTCTCCTTTGGAATAGATACTGAACCCGGGTTCATATATATATATCCATCTCTTTGTTCACACTTAGGAACATGTGTATGACCGCACAGAAGAATGTCGCCCTCACATAATGCCGGTATATTCTTCTCATCAAGCTTGTGTCCATGTGCAAGCACGATTGAACGTCCGTTAAAGTTAAGATAAGCCTGTTCAGCAAGAACATTAAAGTCAAGCACCATCTGGTCTACCTCTGTATCGCAGTTACCTCTTACGCATATTATCTGGTTGCGGAGCGGATTAAGCATTGCAATAACTTCCTTGGGAGCATATTCTTTAGGAAGGTCGTTTCTTGGTCCATGATATAAAACATCCCCAAGAAGGACTAATCTTTCTGCTTTTTCTTCTTTAAATCTGTCTAACATCTGTCTGCAATAGTAAGCAGAACCATGAATATCTGATGCTATCATTATCTTTGCCATATATTACTCCATTCCCATATATACTGCTTATGCTGCGTTCTTTGTTACCACTAAGGCTGTTATCTGTATACCAGTGTATTGCTATTTCCTGCCTCCAAACCGCCTCATAATTCAGACCGCTATTTATATACCTGCAGTTATATGTCTTATATTTTTATTAATTATGATGCCAGAAAGTTTATATTACTATCATAGCGGCACAATCTGTTTTTGCATCTGACAACCCAGACTACAATAAATATCGTATTCTCAGATTTTATTACATTTTTGTCGTCAGACACAGGCTAAGACCACATTTTACCTCTTACATCATAATTATACATTTACAGTTATTCTACCTTAAACAACCAGACTATGCAAATGTTGAATTTATATTTCTTCTTCGACAAGGCAAACATTCATCACCAAACTTCTCTGACTGATATTTAATGAGTCCCATCTTCAAAGTCCGCTCAATCCTCTGACACATCAAATTCCGATAAATACCATATTACACTGCCTACCTTGACAGCTTGTTATCTATATACTTAACAAATCCCAGCACATAATATGCAAGTATAATATTAATTGGAAGCTGTATCATATTTTTTGCAAATCTCAATGATAAATAAAATGCAAAACCCTTTCCATACATTATGCTGCACCAGTATGTTCCAAGAAGCACATTGACAAGAAGTGTATCTACTGTCAGTGCAAGTGTACATCTTAAGAGAAACTTAACATCAATAAGCTTTAAAAAGCTCTTCTTTTCCTTTGAATTACCAGAGTCAAAGTTCTCAGCAACCTTCATATTACAGCCATAGAAGAACAGACCATATATAAAGCCTGCAAGTGCCGCACTTAAAGTCCAGCCCGGAAAATATGCACCCTGTGGTTTAATGACAAACTGTATAAGGTCGCCTAAACCACCGCACACAAAGCCCATTACAGGTCCAAACATATACCCTATGGCACAGTTGGCAAGAAACGAAACTGAAATTCTTAATGATGGGGTTACCTGAATAGATACAAACACAGCCAGTACTGTGTGAAGAGCCACCAGTAATGCAGCAAAAACCATTGACTTGATGCTCTTGAACTCTTTTGCAGAAAATGCAAAATTTCTTAGTAAAATAGACATAAAAAAACCTCCTTTGCAGTAATCTTCGCTCTACATAGGAGGTTATTCGCCATAGTATGTAGCAGCGGGATGCGGATTATGTATCGCAAGAAAACTTTTCGTCCGTATGGCAACTCCCTGTCCATACAGCACTTAACGCACATATTCCTACTCTGCTTTTTATTTTTTATTAATAGAAAAACGACCATCTGCCATAACAGCTTTAAGCCATCCTTTCTATTTAGGCATTATTATATACATTGTATACACGGTTGTAAAGTACATTTTTTACAATTTTAATATTTTTTTCAGCAACATTTTCTAAAGTGCTTTGCAAAACCTTCAACAGCGGTCAGTATCCACCACTTATTATATCCATGTTATCTTGCAATACGCTGTACTGCCGGCACCTTATAGTCAGAAGCATAACTTAAGTACTGTTGAAGAGAATTCTCAACCTTATACATATCAAGCACTTTCTTCATAAATGCAATAGTACTCTTTTTGTACTTCATATGCTCTAACACATACACAGCCGCAGTATCATTATAGTTTCTTGCAAACTGCTTTGCAAAACGTGCAAACTTCAACTTATTCAGTTGTTCAATATCATAATAATTCTGCATAATCTCAAGTGCTTCTATAACCTTAGCATTCTCAAAATCAAGCTCTACACTTGGGCGCTTCACATATATATTGCCGACTTCGCATGTCCTTGCCTTTATCACATTAGAATACAGCTCTATCCTGTCACTTTTATATGATGATACCATATACTTATTATACAGTCTGTATCCTATAAAAAGTCCATCATCGTTATTCTCGCCAAAAAAGTAGTTTAACAGCAGTTCTTCCTGATTTTTATCTTTATCTTCTGCCTTAATATACATTCCCTTTCCTGCCCTTACGATAATGCCGTCATCGCACAGCCTCTCGACTGCACGGAAAAACGCATCATGGCTCATTTTTGTAAAGCCTTTTTCATACATGTCATTGGCAACTATAACAGCCCCCTCTGGAGCTTCTTCAAAGTACTTAATAAGCTTATCTCTGTATTTCATATAACATCATTCCTGCCGTATATATATTACACTTCTTCAAGGCTGATAGTTTCTGTATCTTTCTTAGCTTCTTCTTCACCATCTACAGTTTCTGCCTCATCTTCTATCTCAAAGCCAGCAAGTACATCCTCTTCATCTTCTGCTGCTTCCTCTGATAAAGCTTCTTCCTTCGATGCGGCTTCTTCCTGTGATGAAGTCTCTTCTTTTGCTGCTTCAGCCACAGAAGCCTCTTTATCATCTGAAGGCTTTTCACTATCAGCATTATCTGCTGATACATCGCCTTCTCCTACTTCCTCTGACTTATTGATAACCTTTATTTCTACATCATCTGACTCTGGAAATGCTGCTTTTTCATCGAAATCTTCTTCAAAGTCATCCTCAACATCCTCATAATCATCTTCATCATCAACATAGAAATTGACTGGAACTACTTCAACCTTACTTAAATCAGCCTTACCAATAATGTATACAGTATGTATTCCATCTTCATCAGAATTCTCAACATAATTGCCTACCTTTGCAAGCTTTTTGTCTATATCACATGTTACATTAACACCATCTGGAAGTACGATAGATACATTTGCACATATACTCTCAAAGTTGATATATACATCTTTCTCAAAAACAGCAAGTGAAAGGTCGAGTGTCATCTTGGATGCTATAGCCTTAACCTCACATCCCATAAACTCCTCATCCTCAATCTCAACCATTCTGTTCTCACATACAGCATTGTACTTGCGTACTTCAAGCTCTGCGCTGTCATTTTCTTCCTTTGTAAGCTTGCTCTTGGCTGCCTTAAACTTATCATATGCAAGCTTTCCTGCAACTGCTGCCGCACCTATACCAACAGCCAGCTTCAATACACCATTTTTCTTCTTAGCCATATACCATACCTCCTGATTATTATATTAATTATTTATCTGTTCATCTCTTTTCGAATACACGCAGCCACAATAGTTCTGTCTGTACAGATTATACTCCTTCGACAGCTCTATCGACCTTTTATATCCTTCTTTTTTCTTAAAATCTGACAAAAGATAGTTAGTTCCTGTTTCCTCTGCTACCTTAAGACCTATCTCATTAAGCTTTACACTGTTCTTTAAAGGACTTATCGTAAGTGTTGTGGTAAAATAATCAAAGCCAAGCTCACGCGCAAGCATAGCCGTCTTTCTTAGTCTTAGCTCATAACACTTAAAACATCTCTCACCGCCCTCAGGCTCTCTCTCAAGCCCCTTAACAGTACTGTAATAAAGCTCAGGTTCATAATCCCCCTCTATGAATTCAACCTTGTTAGGTGCGGGAAATTCCTTTATAAACCTTATCTGTTCCTCAACTCTTTTCTTATATTCAGCACTCTCTGATATATTCGGATTATAATAGAATACTGTAACATAAAAATACTTTGAAAGAAACTCTATACAACTACTGCTGCAAGGTGCACAACAACTATGAAGAAGCAGTGTGGGAGTCTTTCCCTCTGCCTTTAACTGTTGTGCCATTTTCTCAAGTTCCTTGTGAAAGTTCCTGTGTTCAAACGGTATAGCCATACTTACTCCATTCCTGTTAATGCTTTTTTATGCCACAATCTCAGATAAAGCCTCCATAAGCTTATCCATCTGCTCATCTGTGCCGACTGTTATTCTTAAGTAGTTATCTATGCCCGGCTGGTTGAAATATCTTACAAATATCTTCTTTTCCTTGAGCTTTTCAAATATTTCCTTAGCCGGTACGCTCTTATGTGCTGCAAATATAAAGTTTGCCTTAGAGTCAGGGAATGTAAAGCCAAGTTCGCTAAGCGACTTCTTAGCCTTTTCCCTTGTAGTTATAATCTTATCTACACATTCCTCAAAATATGCCTTATCATTGATAGATGCGACACCATACTTGATAGAAGTCATATTCATAGTGTATGAATTAAACGAAAACTTAACATCATTAAGAGCCTTTATAAGCTCAGGACTACCGAACGCATAACCTATTCTCATACCTGCCATAGAGCGTGACTTTGAAAATGTCTGCACTACCAGAAGGTTATCGTATTCATTTACAAGTTCTCTTGCTGACTGTCCGCCAAAGTCAATATATGCCTCATCAACGATGACAACTACATCTCTGTTGTGCTCAATTATATCCCTCACTGTATCAAGCCCCATATATAAGCCTGTTGGAGCGTTAGGATTAGGGAATATAACTCCGCCGTTCTCCTTATAATAATCACTTGCTGTTATGTTAAATTCCTTATCAAGTGCCTGCTTTTCATAAGGTATCCTGTAAAGGTCTGCCCATACACTGTAGAAAGAATATGAGATATTTGGAAAGAGTACAGGCTTGCTTCCATTAAAAAATGTAAGGAAACACATAGACAATACATCATCTGAGCCAACTCCTACAAACACCTGATTTTTCTCCATTCCATAATAATCTGCTATGGCACTGACAAGTTCTGTAACATCAGGGTCAGGATATAATCTTAACTTATCTATATCTGTGCTCTCGACTGCTTTTCTTACCTCCGGTGCAGGTGGATATGGATTTTCATTGGTATTAAGCTTTATGACACCACTGTCCTTAGGCTGTTCTCCTGGAACATATGGTTCTACTTTTCTTATGTTATTTTCCCATGCTTTCACTTATTTTTCCTCTTTTCATATCAATTCTCATTTATAGGCATTTTTTTCATAATAAGTTTGTTAGTTCTTCTTAACTCCCATTTCTTTTGCCACCTCTGCAAACTTAGGAAGTGAATTAACTATAGTATCATAAGATACACAATATGCCATTCTTACATATCCTGCACAACCGAAGGAAGAACCGGGAACGATAAGTATATTATGCTTCTTTGCCGTGTCACAGAATATATTTTCATCCTCTGTTGGTGACTTTACGAAAAGATAAAATGCTCCTTCTGGCTTAACACACTCAAAACCAAGTTCTGTAAGACCCTCATAAAGTGCCTTTCTGTTCTTGTCATAAGCATCTATATTAACATTTGCATCTAAACACTTAGCTATAACCTTCTGCTGGAGTGAAGGTGCATTGACGAAACCAAGTATACGTGTTGCAACTGAAGCTGCAGCTTTCATATCCTCTGCATCCACAACCTCATCCGGAATAACAAGATAACCGATACGCTCGCCCGGAAGTGAAAGCGACTTGCTGTATGAATATCCAACAATAGTATTGTCATAGTACTTAGTAAGATATGGGACTTCAACACCATCATATGCAAGCTCTCTGTATGGTTCATCTGCAATAAGGAATATTTCTATGCCTAATTCCTTCTGCTTATCTTCCATAATCTTTGCAAGCTTTTTAATAGTTTCCTCTGAGTAAACAACACCTGTAGGATTGTTAGGATTATTGACAATAACTGCCTTTGTGTTCTTATTGATAAGCTTCTCAAATTCGTCAAACTTAGGCTGGAATGTGCTTGTATCAGGAGATACTGCAACAAGCTTTCCACCAAAGTTGCCCACATAATTCTTATATTCACCAAAGAAAGGGGCAAATGTAAGAACCTCATCACCCGGATTAAGAATAGTCTTAAGTACTGTATTAAGACCGCCTGCTGCACCAACTGTCATAACTATATTAGTATAGTTAAAATGTGTATCAAATCTTTTATTGAGTGACTGTGCTATAGCCTCTCTTACATCCTCAAAACCTGAGTTGCTCATATATCCGTGAAGGACTACAGAATCTTCTTCATCAACGACTTCCTTAATCGCCTCATTAACCTCTGCAGGCGCTGGCACATTAGGATTACCTAAAGAGAAATCATATACATTCTCAACTCCATATATCTTAGCAAGTCTGTTGCCTTCCTCAAACATAGCTCTTATTACTGAACTTCCTTTAACAAGTGCTTTCATAGATTCTGCTATCATTATATACCTCATTTCTACGCACATTTTGCGCAATAAGGATTTTGTGCCAGGTGCGCTCAGACACAAAAACCGCGCGTGAAAACATAATTTTCACTTTTTAGACATTATATGTATTAATTATATCAAATCCTGCGATTAATTCAATATTCTATCTGTTATTATCTGTTAAATACCATATTTTTCATAAAAACTCTTTTTCTTCTGATATAAACATTTTAAATGTATTCGTGTCACAGATAAAACGATATATTTTTACGCCTACTATTTTATAGTAATAATATTATTTATATTATTCTTCACAATCCGTTTTGTTAATTACCAGAATATTAAATTCAATTATGATTTATAAAAATTGTCACGAAATACCGCTATAATCCCATCTGAATAATACAATACTTCATATCTGTCATCGCTAAGATACGCATTTACATCGTACCCCTTAGCCCCGCCCCTTAAGTCTATAGCCACATATTCAGCAGACTTATCAGTATAATACAACTCATAAAGCTCACTTCTTTGGGATAGCTTTGCACATAAAAATGTTGTCGCTATTACACTTGCATCGTCAGGTATAACAGAAAGTCCCTCATCAATAGTACTGTACACCTGCTGTCTTTCCTCATCCAGAGTGTCAACTGCCGTCTCAAGCTTTGGAAGATTATATGCCGTGAAAAATATTGTAACAGCCGCCACCACTGAATATATAAGTCCTAACCTCTTCTTAACATCAATATCTGAAAGATTGATAATGACAAGATATATAAGCAGCAGTCCTGAACCAAACACATAATGAAAATATATACTGTGCATATACTGATAATCTGTTACAAGATTAAACAGGATATATGGACCGATAAGGACATATCTTGACCACTTCTTCGTCATAAGCGGAAGAAATAACAGCACACCCATTGTCTGTATTATAAATGTTATGTTATCCACAGCAAATATCTGTGTTACAAGATACGCAGGATTAGCAAATGCAGTCTTTATAACCGAAAACATATTGCCATCGCCCTCAGGTATCATATTATTATAACGTCCTGACATAACACCATTTCCAGCATATTTAAGGAATATACACACACCAAGACAGTACAGTGCAGAAGTTATAAAAAGCACTGCACCTTTCTTTCTCATACATTTATTAAGCAGCATATATAATCCAACAAACATCATAAGCACGCTTGCATCTTCTTTTATGAGCCACACAAGCACCGCAGATATACACATTCCAACTGTATTATCTTTTTCCATAAACAACAGAAATGTACTTAATAACAGAGGAAAGAACATATTTTCATGTATATCATAAAAACATCCCCCACTCATAACAGGATATAAGCAATAAATTATTATTATAAGTGCTGTTTCCCAGCCTGACAGCTTTCTGTGCCTGCATATAAGTGCAAGTGGTATGACAGCCGCCGCTATAAGAACCGGCTGTATTATCTCAAGTGCGACCGGTGAGGTAAATATCATATAAAACGGCAGTATAAGATAGAATACCGGTGATACATGGACACACATATGTGACAGAAGATAATCTCTTTCACTTGTCGTTTTCATCGTTCCCGTGGTTTTCATATAATAAAACATCTGTGAGAACAGTCCCATATCAAAGTTAGGTGAACCATAAGACAGATATCTTGTCACCATGCAGAAGCTCACAAATAAAATATATAAACCTCCTGACACAGCCATAATGATTATATATGACTTTTTTGACATGTTAATATGCACTATTCCTGCATATCTTATGCAGTATATTACCGCCATTACAGTAAGTGCACTCATCGCCACAACAAAATATATGTCATTATTCTGCAGCACACTCACGCATGCATATAAAAACACTGATGCCACAAGCACTCCACCCTCAATCTTACGTGAAAGTGCCTCATTTTTCTTTTCAAATATATAGTATACAATATACAAAAGAACAGTAAGTATAATCACTGCTGCCGCCATAAACGGAAGTTTCACCATTCTTGCATAATCCAGTGTATTTATTGTTACATTCCTGACATTCATAACTATAGTCTGCATTAAACAAATAAAACACCACGCCGTAAGAAACCTTACGGCGCAGTGCTCTAATGTAATAGCTTTCTTTAAATGGGTTATTATACTATCCATTTGCTATTTATCCCTCTCTTGATGTTCTTTTTTCTGACAAAATGAGCTTACTTCGTCCCACTACATTATGATACCCATACGAATTGCTCCGCAGCTTTGCTGCTCTCGCAATTAGATGCTGTTAATGTATTCCGTAAGAAACATTATCGCTGCTCCCGTGTCCGCTCTCTTGGCAGTACACTTTGACAGTGAGAAGTAGCCCGCATCTGTGTCAAAGGAGAACTTGGATATAAGTCTGTTTCTTATATCTTCCTCATAGGCTGGAAGGTATCTAGCCATAACACCTCCGATAACCACGTCCCTGTCAAATATTACATACAGGTTGTTAATACCGGTTGTAAGATTATCAAGATACTCATCAAATATATGTTTACATTCTTCATCATTATCAGACAGCTTCTCAAAAAACTCATCAAGTGTAAGACCTATATCTGTTGATATATTCTTAGTTGAAAGATAGCTCTCAAGACAGCCGTTTCTACCACACATACATTTCTTCCCACCAGGATACAGTGTCATATGTCCGAATTCGCCGTATCTGTTATGCTCGCCTTTCTTGATAGTATTGTTACTGACACCAGCTCCACCAACACCATCACTTACCATAAGATAAAGCTTTTCCTCAAGTTCTTCTTCCTTTAGTGCATTTTCATTCTTATGTGCATACCAGTAATCAGCAAATGCGCCTGCTCTTGCATCATTCTGTACTATATAATTATACTTTATATATCTTGTTATATTGTCCGTCTTATAATTCTTAACCTTAAGAGGTGGTGAGAATATTAACATACTGTTATCAGAGTTAAAAACACCCGGCATAGTAATGCCTACTCCTAACAGATTATCCTCTGATATATGATTAGCCCTTATGACATTATAGGCAAGTTCAGCCACCTTTATACCATAATTGGCATCTGTGCTGAATTCTGTCTTAAGGCTTATCTCATCCTTTATCTCACCACTAAGGTCGATAAGGCTTGTTCTTATCTCGGCTGGACATATATTTACACTTACAGCATATCTTGCAGATGCATTTACAGTTATCATCTGTGCCTTTCTGCCGCCAGTTGAGTCAAAGTTACCCTCAAGAAGTATAAGTCCTTCTTCTTTAAGAAGCTTGATATTCTGGTTAATAGTAGGAAGTGACAGACCAAGAGTATCTGCTATCTCCTGTCTTGATATGCTGTTGCTGTTATATATAAGCTTAAATATTCTGTTTTTATTATACTTTCTAACTTCTGACGTAGTTATTTTCTGTGTTGATATCATTTATTCACCAAATACTGCCTTATAATCTTTCTGGAATTTTTCTATACCTGCATCTGTTAATGGATGATGTACCATCTGCTCTATAACCTTGTATGGAACGGTTGCTATATCAGCACCTGCAAGTGCGCAGTCAGTAATATGTATAGGGTTTCTTACGCTTGCACAGATAATCTCTGTCTGGATATCATAGTTAGAGAATATGCCAACAATATCCTCAATAAGCTGGATACCCGGCTGTGATATATCGTCAAGTCTTCCAAGGAAAGGTGATACATATGCAGCACCTGCTCTTGCAGCTAAAAGTGCCTGATTAGCTGAGAATATAAGTGTCACATTACACTTGATACCTTCTGCTGAAAGGACTTTAACTGCTTTAAGGCCTTCTACTGTCATAGGAATTTTAACTACCATATTAGGGTGTATTGCTGCTATCTCGCGGCCTTCCTTAATCATCCCCTCAGCATCTACTGTTGTAGCCTTTACCTCTCCACTTATTGGACCGTCAACAATGCTTGTGATTTCCTTTATTACTTCGTTAAAATCTCTGCCTTCCTTTGCTATAAGTGAAGGATTAGTTGTAACTCCACATATAACTCCCATATCGTTAGCTTTTCTGATATCATCTACATTCGCTGTGTCAATAAAAAATTTCATGTTCTTAACCCTCCTGATTTTTGCTTGTCATAATCGTTCATTGATCTTATGGTTTCATTATAACAGACTTTACATTCAGGTCAAGCGTGGCAAAAGATTATTAATAATTTCATCATTAATAATCGCATGTTTTATTAATTCTTTATTTTTCAGTCAAAGCATATATTCGTTGTTATCAACATGCAATATACAATATGTTTTATAACCATTTCTTTTCGTAACTGTTCGCTGTCTTTGCTGTTGCAGGAAACCTCCGTCAGAAATCATTTCTGATATCGGATTTCAGCCGCACATCCTGAAATTTTGGTACGTTTCCAGAAAATGCCTGCCGGGTAGATATTCGCAATCTACCTCGCCACGCAGCTCTATACCAAATAACTGTTCTGCAGTTTCGATAAATTATTATTAATAATTTTCATTCGACGTATTTAATTATTTTTTTTGGTTCTGATATACCCCGTAGTGCGTCTCGCTATCAGCTTGGGGGTATATTCAATATTATAGAGACTGGCAGGAGCAGAATCTGTGAGAAAACGGTCCTGCTCATCGATTTTGCGCAGTATAATATCACAGGCATCTCTGCCTTTAAGGGCTACGAAATGATCGATCGTAGTAAGAGAGATCTTCCGTATTCCCGAATAAAAGATATTATCGCACCCAATCACCGATACATCCTTGGGTACATGAATCCTTGCTTCATGGAGAGCATCCAGCGCACCAATAGCCATCATATCATTCTGGCCTGCAATAGCTGTAAATTCCCTGCCTTCATCCAGAAGCTCCATAGTAAGCTCATAACCCATCGAATATTCCGAATCCATCCGTGGGATCTGCATATCGATAGCTTCATCCGCAGCCTTAATGATCACATGATCCTTCAGGCCTTCTTTCTCAAACTCTTTCACAAAACCATTTACACGTTTTGTTCTCTGCCATTGTCTCCTTGTCAGGGGCGGAGTGATAAACGCTACATCTCTGTGCCCCAGATCAAGCAAATGTCTTGCCATCATCCTTCCCACAACTGTATTATCCTGATTAATGGCATCTATAGTTGTAGTTTTCTCTTTATTACTGATGATAACCAGTGGGATTGTCTGCGCCAGTTCCTCTACCTGCTGCTGAAAATCCGGATTTGGATTACAGCAGTAGATAATGCCAAGCGGCTCTATTGTACCCATCATGCGCAGATACTTCTCCTCCAGACGGGGATCTCTCTGTGTATTACAGATAAAGACACCATATCCCTGTTTGTTCGCCACTGCCTCAATTCCCTGCAGAAGCAATACATAATACGGGCTTGTAAGCGTAGGGCAAAAAACAACGATCAGCTTCTCTTTCCGGCTTTCTTTTCTGTTCTTTCGTCCGGGAAGATGATAGCCTAATTCTTTGGCTGCCTGCTCTACCTTCTCCACTGTTTCTCTGGAAAAAGAAACATTATATTTCTTATTCAGGACCATGGAAACAGTTGCCTGGGAGACTCCTGCCCTCTTTGCCACGTCAGAAGAAGTTGCTTTCTTTTTAGACAAAGTGATGCCTCCTTTTCAACAGTAACCTTAAAGCTCCACACGCCCCTCAAGAGCACGTAAAAGAGTCACTTCGTCAATATATTCCAGATCTCCTCCTACCGGAACTCCGCTTGCGATCCTGCTGACTTTGATCCCGGTAGGTTTGATCAGCTTACTGATATACATTGCCGTTGTTTCCCCCTCCAGACTGGAATTGGTAGCAATAATCACTTCCTTTACCTCATCCTTTGCCAGACGCTGCATGAGTTCTTTCAGTTTGATATCATCCGGCCCGATTCCAAGCATTGGAGAGATTGCACCATGAAGAACATGATAAACGCCATCAAACTTGCCTGTTTTTTCATAAGCTGCAAGATCTCTTGTATTCTCTACCACCATAATCACTGAATGATCACGCTTATCATTGCTGCAGATGGGACAGATCTCTCTGTCTGTCAGAGTACAGCAGCACTTGCAATACTGTACATTCTCTCTGGCACCGGTAATGGAAGAGGTAAGCTGCTCTACCTGATCCTTTGGCATATTCATGATGTGAAATGCCAGTCTCTGTGCTGATTTCGCACCAATTCCCGGAAGATGGGAAAGCTGCTCGATCAGCTTATTGATATGACTGCTGTAGTATTCCATCAGAATGGAAGACCTCCGCCAAGTCCGCCCAGACCACCTGTCAGTTTAGACATAACAGCTGTAGATTCTTCTTCCACTTTGCGAAGTGCTTCGTTTGTAGCTGCAACGATGAGATCTTCCAGCATTTCGATGTCATCCGGATCCACAACTTCCTCAGCAAGCTTCACGGAAAGCACTTCCTTCTTGCCGGAAACCGTTACAGTGACTGCACCGCCGCCTGCGGACGCGCTGTACTCTTTCTCCTCCAGCTCCTTGGTGGTCTCTTCCACCTGACGCTGCATTCTCTGCGCCTGTTTCATTAAGTTATTCATATTGCCCGGCATACCGCCCGGGAATCCTCCACGTTTTGCCATGATCAATTACTCCTCCTGTTTTCTATATCTGAATTGTTTTACTAATCTTCAATGGTAATATCCATATGGATCGCGTTTTTCAGTTCTTCGTCACTGACGTAGATGGTGTTTAAACGCTCTCCGGCGTTGCGCATGCGCGCTTTAAAATACATGGTCTTGCCGTACTGCTCCTCCACATACTTCTCCAGTGCCCCGAGAACCGTCGGACGGCTTCCGATGGCATAGTTGTCACTGTTAGAAAATACAATACACAGGCAGCTGTCGCCACTGGGTTCCAGCACCGTATCGCGAAAGCTTGGCCGGATAGATCCGCCCTGTTCCCGGATAATTTTCCCCCAGTCCTGGCGGATGAGGTTTAAATCTTCTAGCTGTGCCTTGGGAATGGCTTGATGGTAAACGTCCAA
>OGEZ01000650.1_pt1 | contig 26437 bp, 22 predicted proteins | sample 1570831 | NCBI WGS metagenome assembly OGEZ01 (sample SAMEA2582059, study PRJEB24529) | metagenome | biome: Human gut stool | place: China | collected 2011
GGTAATGAACCGACAGCGGAGGCGATAACAGAAACCAGACCATCTGCCAGCACGCCGCCTTTCAGTCGGGACTGATACTCTTCCCCCTGAATGGGGCGGCGGGAAACCATTGCCGTGGCGGTGATATCGCCGACTGCTTCCAGCACGCTAAGCAGATAAATCGTGCCAACCACCAGGAACTGATGGAAGCTAAAACTAAAGCCGTATTTGAACGGATGCGGGATGGTGATTAACGGCAAATTGCGCATACTGCTGAAATCCACCATGCCCAGGCATAACGATGCGATATAGCCGACACATAGCCCAATGGCGATCCCTCCCATGCGTAGCAACGGACTGCGACAGCAGTTAAAGCCGATCACCACAATCAAAACCAATAAACCAACGCCGAGATGTTCGTAATTGCCGAACGTACCGCTGCTTTTGGCTGCAAATCCTCCACCAAAATCGATAATGCCGACTTTAATCAGGCTTAAGCCGATCATCAGTACCACAATACCGCTGACGGTAGGCGTAATAACCCGACGTAAATAGGGCAAGATAAATGAAGATCCGACAACCAGAAATGCGCCAACGAAGGAGACGCCGAGAAGCGACGACATGATTAACTCTTCGTGAAAACCGTCGCTTTTCATGCTGCTGCCCAGCGCAATCATGACCGTAACAAATGAAAAATTGACTGACTGAATTGAGAGTAGGCCAGAACCGACGATGCCGTAGCGGTTTACTTGTAACCAGGTACCAATACCAGAGGCGATCATCGCCATTGAAACAAGATAGGCAGTTGTTTCAGCGGAAAGCTGTAAGGCCGCACCCACGATTAACGCGGGGGTTACCATCGGAACGAAAATTGCCAACAGATGGGTAATGGCACCAACGAGAGCCTGATGAAAGGGAGGGCGATCCTCCAGTTCAAATATAAGGTCAGAACCTGCATGGTTTATATCAGACATCCCTTCACTCCTTTTAAAGTAAATTTGATCATCTGAATTAGTAAAATAAATTCCCACGAATTTGGGGCGCAGGACGCCTTGAGAACGGCTTATCTCATTTTCGCAGTCACTATTTAGTCATCGTTCAAACAGAGAAACAGGCCGCCGAAGCGGCCATTTATTATTTATATTTTTTTAAGCAATGCAACAAAAGCAAATATCCGACCATGGTCATTCTGTATAAAAATTCAGAAACCATCTGCATGACACCATCACCAATCTGATGCACATGATAAAGGAGAGAAACTATGCACTGCCCTTACTGTAATCATAAAATTTCTGCACATGCAAACTTCTGTGAGCAATGTGGGAAAAAAATCCCCAAGTGTCCTACTTGCGGCCATATCATTTCGAAAAGAGAAAATTTCTGTCCCGTGGATGGAACCCCTTTTCCTTCCGAATTTTTTGCTGACTGGCCAATGGAAGAAACTGCTCTTGCCGAAGAAACCACGCTTCCAGAAGAAACCACGCTTCCAGAACCTGATTTGCAGGAACTTTCTTACAGCACAGCGGAACCAATCGAATCAGATGTCATAGATGATGAGGATTTTGAGGAAGAATATGACGAAGAATATGATGACTTTGAAGACTTCGAGGATTATGATGAATCTGAGGAATCAGAAAAAACCAATTGGAAACCAATTCTCGTAGCTGCTGCCATTGTCGGTGTCATCTGCATCTTCATCAGTTATATTGCAATTGTAACGGGACCGGGTACGATAAAAACAGAGGAAAACACGCAGGTAGAAGCACCTGCAAAACAACAGGACACCCAAGAAGCAGATGCTGCTGTATTTCTCCAGAATCCTGATGATTTATTTTTGATGCCACAGGATGATGTAATCATTTCATAATAGAAAGCTGGTCTATTTTGTTCAGACAAAACAAACGGAATTGCTTTCAAAACTTTTCACAAGAAAATAAAAATAGCCGGAACCCTTGAAAAAGGTACTTCCGGCTATTTTCTTTTATTGGAATCAAAAACTACATGCAGCTGTCCCAATTCTTACGAAGAAATAAAATCTAATGTTTCTTAGCTTTTCTTTTTATGGATATTTCGGATGGTTTTCTTTTTGGGTGCTATTCCCTTTCCTTCTTTCCTACCCATTGGTTTGCCGCCTGCATTGCTGTTTCTCTGTCCTTCTTTGTTTCCCATTTTCTTTTGTCCCATTTGTCTGGGCCTAATCAGGCAATGAGAATCAAATCCAATCAAATCTTCTCTATGGGCCAACTTCAATGCTTCATAAACCAGATCATAATTCTGCGGCAGGCGATACTGCATCAACGCGCGCTGCATGGCTTTTTCATGGGGTGTTTTGGGTACATAAACCTTTTCTTTTGTGCGCGGATCGATACCGGTATAATACATTGCTGTAGAAAGGGTCCCCGGTGTAGGATAAAAGTCCTGCACCTGTTCCGGCATATGATGAATATCACGCAAATATTCCGCCAACTCAATGGCTGCTGGAAGATCACTGCCGGGATGGCTGCTCATGAGATAAGGCACCAAATACTGATCCATTCCCAAACGCTGATTGATTTCCTGATATTTCTTTACAAATCTCTGATATACATCTCCGCCGGGTTTTCCCATCTTCGCCAGAACTTTATCGGAAACATGCTCCGGCGCCACTTTCAGCTGCCCACTGACATGATATTTGCAAAGCTCCCGGAAAAAGGTTTCGTCTTTATCATAAATCAGATAATCATAACGGATACCAGAACGGATAAACACCTTTTTCACCCGTGGAATCTCACGGATTTTCCGCAGCAATTTCACGTAATCCCGATGATCCACTTCAAGGTTTTCACATTTTGTAGGCCATAAGCACTGCTTGTCCCGACACGCACCATACTTTAATTGCTTTTTGCAGGCAGGCTTTCTAAAATTCGCTGTAGGACCGCCTACGTCGTGGATATACCCCTTGAATTTCTCATCCATTGTGATTTTCTCTGCCTCGGCAACAAGAGAATCATGGCTTCTTGCGGTCACGACACGTCCCTGATGGAACGCCAGAGCACAGAAATTGCAATTGCCGAAGCATCCTCGATTGCTGACCAGACTGAATTTCACTTCTTCAATGGCAGGAATACCGCCTTTTTCCTCATACATAGGGTGGTATGTCCGTTCAAATTGCAAAGCATACACTTTATCCAGTTCCTGTGTCTGCAAAGGCGGTGAAGGTGGATTTTGCACCACTGTCCATTCGTCATATTCCTCGATGAGTGTTTTGCCAATGACAGCATCTGTATTCTGATACTGAATCAGGAAACTTTCGGCATACTTCATTTTATCCTGTTTTACTTCATTGTATTTCGGCAGAATGATATAATCATAAGCTCTGGAAATATCTTTTGTTTTGTAAACAGAGCCGCGTAAAAATGTCAATTCCTCCACAGGAATGCCGCTGTCCAAAGCATCCGCCATTTCAATAATCTGATGTTCCCCCATACCGTACAAAAGAAGATCTGCACCACTATCCAACAGTATGGAACGGCGAACTTTATTGTCCCAATAATCATAATGGCTCAGCCGGCGCAGGCTGGCTTCAATTCCCCCTATGATAATCGGCGTCTTTTTATAGACTTCCCGCAGTTTATTGCAATAGACAATGGTAGCCCGGTCAGGACGCAGCCCCATTTCTCCGCCGGGAGAGTAAGAATCTTTTTTTCTTCTCTTCTTCGCCACTGTATAGTGATTGACCATGGAATCAATATTCCCTGCGCTTACCAGAAAAGCCAGTCTGGGTTCTCCAAAACGTGTGAAATCTTCCGTTGTTTTCCAGTCAGGCTGTGCAATGAAACACACCTTATATCCCTGACTTTCCAATACGCGGCAAATAATTGCCGCACCAAAAGAAGGATGATCTACGTATGCATCCCCACAAATATAAACAAAGTCAGGTCTGTCCCAACCTCTTTCCAACATTTCTTCTTTGCTGACAGGCAAAAAAGCCATTTTGTCGCCTCCTTTACCATGAGAAATCTATTTTGAATCATAAATTTCTGAATATTCCTTACGCTCTTTTTTCTTATTTTATCATGTTCCTGCAACAACTTCCACGTTTCTTCTAAAATTGAAATGCAAGTGCTCCACATACAATGGTTCCATACCGCCGTACAAAGAATAACGAACAACCGTAAAAAATATTTTACAATTCTCTTGTACTTCCCCATGTTTCGTTGTATAGTATAAGCAATAAAAGGAGGGAGTTATTGTGCAAGCGAAGCATAAAGTTTTTCTGTTGAGTTTTTGTACTGTATTGCTATGGGCATCGGCATTTCCTTTGACCAAGGTAGTGCAGGAACAGTTTACATCCAATCCTCTGGGATTTCTGCGTTGCAGCATTGCTGCCATCTTCTTGATCATCATTGGCAAATGCAGTCACATCCGAATTCCAGCAAAAAAGGATATCCCCTACTTCATTCTGGCTGGCGCAATGGGCTTCACCGGCTATATGATCTTTTTTAACACAGGGATTCAAACACTGACATCGGCAACATCCAGTATCATCGTTGCCCTTACCCCCATTTTGACAGCCATCGGCTGTGCAAAAGTGTATCATGAGAAAATCAAAACCATTGGCTGGATCTCCATTGCCACTGCTTTTATAGGTGTTTTGGTGCTTTTGCTTTGGGATGGCGTTTTCTCCATCAATGTTGGTTTGATTTGGACAATGGGCGCTGCTCTTGTATTCTTTGGCTATAATATGATGAGCCGCTTACTGACAACAAAGGGTTATACAGCATTGGAAATCGTTACTTACAGCATGATTTTCGGTGCGATTCTTCTTGGTTTCTGGTCTGTGCAGGGATTTCAGCAATTGGCTTCTTCAGACATGTCCCATATTCTGGCACTTGTATATCTGGGCGCTTTTCCCAGTGCTGCTGCTTACTTCCTTTGGGGCAAAGCAATGTCTTTTGCAAACCGCACCAGCGAAGTAACCAACTTCATGTTCGTGACACCTCTCCTGTCTACCATTCTGGGATTCCTGATTCTGCGGGAAGTTCCCAATATGGGTACATTCCTTGGTGGTGCCATCATCATTTGCAGTATCATCGTATTTAATTTAAAAGGCAAATAATAAAATCAATATAAAAAGCTGGAATCCTTTTTGAGGATTCCAGCTTTATTTATTTTCTCATAAGAAAGTTTATTACATCAAAACATCACTGGCCGATGGATGTGGCAGGGGGAAGCTGATCCAATGTCTGGAACACATATCCCTTTGCTTTCAGATCTTTCAAAATCTGATCCAAAGCTTCTGTATTGGATTGAGAAACTGCATGAAGCAACATAATGCTGCCATTATGATAATTGTTCATGACCATATCATAGGCTGCCTGTGTGCCCGGCTGATTGGCAGGGTCCCAGTCATTGTAAGCAAAGCTCCAGAAAATGGTTTTATATCCTGCTGCCTTTGTCTGTTCCAGAGAACGGATGCTGTAAACACCTTCTGGTGGACGGAAATACTTGGGCATTTCCTGACCTGTCAATTCTTTATAATATGCTGCACAGCCATTGAGCTCTGCCAAAATCTGTTCATTGCTCAAATCAGACATATTGGGATGGGACACAGAATGGTTCCCCACAATATGCCCTTCTGCAACCATTCTTTTTACCAGATCCGGCTGGTCTTCCATATAGCTTTTTGTAACGAAAAATGCCGCTTTCACATCATTGGCTTTCAGAATGTCCAGAATTTTAGAAGTATACCCATTTTCGTATCCTTCATCAAAAGTCAGATAAATAACTTTATGCTGGGTATCTCCCAGGTAATAAGCATCATAATTCCCAATGGCAATTTCATCCTGGGCAGAGGGCGGCAAATGGTCGGCATTTCTACGGAACCACCAGGATTTTTTGTCATTGTAACCCACATTTGCCGCATTCACTATGGGCTGTTTGGGTGTTGCAACAGGATCATAAATGGGCTGCACTTCCGGTTCTGCCGGCTCCTGTGTTTCCTGTTCAGCCACAACTGCTGTTTGTTCCTGCTGCTGCGCAGGCAAGTCTGATGGCGGAACAGCACAGGTTGTCAAAGACGCATAAAGTGCTACGATGAAACCAAAGATTGAGCTAGTATCCATAGAATCCCCCCTTATCGAATTCTGTCACATTTTCTAATGCCAATGGCAATCATTTTCTAATTTGATTATAACATATCTTTCTTTTCGAAAAAAGCAAACAATCCCTGACAAAAATCTTACTTTTCTTCACCATAGTAATGATACAACGCCTGTGTACCAAGATTTGCCATGCCGGATTCTGCCAGTTTTTCATACATTTCCAAAACAGAATTCAGCATTTTTAAATCCAGATGTACTTCCTGACTTTCTTCCACTGCAATGCGCATATCTTTAATGTAATGCTTGATGTAAAATCCCGGTGCGTCATCGCCTTTTAAAATCCGTGGTGCCATATTGGTCATCTGCCAGCTGCCGGCTGCCCCTGCGGAAATGCTGTCCAACATGGTCTGCTGATCTAAGCCAACCGCTTTGGCATAAGCCAGCGCTTCACATACACCAGAAATAGCACCACCCAATGCAATCTGGTTCGCCATTTTTGTATGCTGACCACAACCTGCAGGGCCTTCATAAATGATGTTTGTACCCATAGCGGCAAAAATGTCGTGGCATGCATCAAAGGCTTCCCGATCGCCGCCAACCATGATTGACAAAGTACCATTTTTTGCGCCAGTATCACCGCCGCTGACAGGCGCATCCAATGCGTACATTTTTCTTTCCTTTGCTGCATTGTAAATCTTTACAGACAGTTTGGGGCTGGTTGTTGTCATATCGATGAGATAAGTCCCCTCTTCCGCAGCAGAAAAAATTCCGCTTTCGCCAAAATAAACTTCTTCCACATCATTGGGGAATCCAACCATGGTAATCACTGCATCCTGTCCTTTGGCACAGTCCGCTGCTGTATCACACCATTTTGCGCCCTTCTCCAGCAGGACTTCTGCTTTCTGTTTTGTTCTTGTATAAACAGACAATTCATATCCGTTTTTCATCAAATTAGATGCCATAGCACATCCCATAACACCAATGCCAATAAACCCAATTTTTTTCATAGAAATCTCCTCCTATCAGATGCAAAAAGCGGCCTTCCATGCAGAAGACCGCTCCATCTCAATATTTTTTGATCAGTTCTTTGATTTTTCCGATAAAAGCTTCTCTGTCTACATTTGTTACCACAAAAGCATTGTGATCGTCAAACTGTTTATCGCTGTAAAGGTCTGTCACTGTTTTACCAACAGTCAGAGGACCTTTTGTTTCCACACGTACGCCAGCTTCTTCCGCTGTGAACATTTCGGGATAAACAGTATAAAGCACTGCTGCGGGATCGTGGAGTGCAACACCTGCTTTGCCCCAACCGATATATTTTTCCAAGCCCTTCTGCAGGACATCATGGAACAGCTGTGCCTGAGGTGTGGCAAATGCTGCAATCTCTTCCAATTCTTCCTTGGTTGCATAAGCTTTCATGGTCACATCCAGCCCACACATATGTACAGGAATACCGCTGCAGAACATCATGTCTGCTGCTTCTGGGTCAACATAAATGTTGAATTCTGCCGCAGGAGTCACATTACCGCCAATGGCAGCACCGCCCATGATGACAATCTTTTTGATAAGCTTAGGCAGTTCTTTATATTTTGCCAGAGCAATGCCCACATTTGTCATAGGACCAACAGCAATGAGCACCAATTCCCCATTCAATTCTTTGGCGATACGATAAATGGCATCCCATGCTTTTTCTTCTGGCAAAACATCATCAGGAATGGGAAGTTCTACACCGCCAAAACCATCTGCGCCATGGAATTCTGCCGCTGTATGCAGTTCACGGAACATAGGCTTATCTGCGCCGCGGTAAATAGGAAAATCTGCACCAATCACACGGCGTACACGTTTTGCGTTGGCTGTTGTTTTATCCAGACCAACATTTCCCGCAACAGTTGTTACTGCGCGAATATCCAATTCCGGCATCTGGCACGCCAACAGCAGCGCTGCGGTATCGTCCACACCGGGATCACAGTCAATGATTACAGGTATCCGATTCATGCTTTTCCCTCCCCATAAGTTGCGATTGCTTCTACCAACAAATCTACAAATGCCTGACGGTCAATACCCATCAATACCTTTGCATTGGGTGCTTTTCCAAGCGCACCGTTAAAGTCTGCCACTGTAGCACCTTTACAGAAATCTCCGGCAGTTTCTACCTGCACATACAGATCCTGAGATTCCATGATTTCGGGACGCAGAAGTGCTGCCACTGCAACAGCATCATGTACAGGTGCGCCTTCGTAGCCCAGGCTTCTATGGAACTGATAGAAGAATTCCAGCCAGTCAGCTACGATTACAGCTACATGGTTACCAAGAGCACGAATTCGTTCAAAGTCTTCCGGGAAGATCATTGCTTTTTCTGTAACATCCAGACCTGCCATGATGATAGGAATACCGGATTCAAAGACAACAGCTGCCGCTTCCGGGTCAACCAGAATATTAAATTCTGCCGCAGGTGTCCAGTTACCATACTGTACGCCTCCGCCCATGAGGGAAATCCGTGCAATCTTTTCTTTCAGTTCAGGATATGCCATCAACAATGCTGCAACGTTTGTCAAAGGACCAGTGGGAACCAAAGTAATGGGTTCATCGCTTTCCTGGATCAGTTTTGCCATCAGTGTCACTGCATCCATATCTTCCAGTTCAAAATCGGGTTCCGGCAATGCGGGGCCATCCAGACCGCTTTCCCCATGCACTGTAGGTGCGATGATAGGATCAGAAATCAAAGGTCTAACCCGTCCCATAGCAGTAGGTACATGCAGATCAATCAATGTACAGATACGCTGTGCATTATATGTTGTTTTTTCGATGGTCTGATTGCCGCATACAGATGTAACACCGCGGATATCCAGCATAGGGCTGCCTTTTGCAAGAACCCATGCAATTGCGTCATCATGTCCCGGATCGCCATCCAGAATAATGGGAATTCTTTTCATAATTTTTCCTCCACATATATTTTTTTCTTTTGAAAAAGCCGGAGCGTAAAACGTTCCGACTTTTTCCAGAAACAATATTATTTCAAATTATTTTGCTTCTGCGTTTTTATTTTTTCCGTTATTTTTCACACGTTTTACACGTCTTACCTGTGTTGCCGCATACAGGATCAAACCAATGATGGTTGCCACATAAGGAATTGCGGATACCAGGAAGGAAGAGAAGCCCTGCATACCTTCCATCTTATTGCCAAGAGCGCTGGCAAAACCGAAGAACAGGGATGCAAACATAGTGCCAAGAGGTTCCCCTTGACCCATAGCCTGCGCAGCCAGAGCGATGAAACCACGACCAGCAACGATACCAGTATTCCAGCTCTGAGAGTAGTACATGGACATGTAAGCGCCGCCCAGACCGGACAGAGCACCGGAGATACCCAGTGCGATATACTGGATTTTCAATACGCTGATACCAACGCTGTCTGCCGCATTGGAGTTTTCACCTACGGCACGAATCTGCAGACCAATAGCTGTTTTATACAGCAGCACCCAAACCAAGAAAACCAGAATGAATGCCACATAAGTCAAAATGGAGTGACCAGAGAAAATAGGACCCAGAACAGGGATGCTTTCCAAAATAGGAATATCAATCTTAGGTGTCAGCATACCAGGTGTTGTCAGGCTGGCTGTGTTACCTTTCAGACCTGTGAACAAGTACAACAGGAAAATGGTACCGCCTGAACCAACCAAGTTAATAGCAATCCCGGCAAGGATAATATCTGTTTTCAATTTCAAAGCAAAGATACCGATGATCAATGCCAGAATGATACCTACCACAACTGCACCAATGACACCTACCCACCAATAGCTTGTCCAGTAAGCGAACAATACGCCAAACAGTGCGGAGATCATCATAATACCTTCCAAACCGATGTTAGTAACGCCGGCTTTTTCTGCTACGACTGCTGCAAGAGCTGCAAACAGAATGGGAGATGTGATACGGATAATAGAGTAACCAAAGCTTGTTGTGAAAATCATGCTAAAAATCTGTTCCAACATTATGCGTTACCCCCTTCCACTGCTGCTTCCTGCTGTTTTTTCGCAAGTTCTTCTTTTGTTTCTTTAACAACCATCTTCTGTCTTGTCTTGGACATGAACTGTTCAGCCGCGAAGAACAGGAAGATAACTGCCTGGATAATATCGATCATTTCCGCAGGTACGCCTGCATAAATAGACATCAATTCACAACCACGGTTCAGATATGCGATGAACAATGCCGCAAAAGGAATTGCCAGAGGATTGTTCTTTGCCAGAATGGCAACGGTGATACCTGTCCAACCATAGCCAGGCAGATCTTTCCACAGGAATGTGTTGTATCTGCCCAATACTTCGATGGCACCGCCCATACCGCTCAGTACGCCGCCGATTACCTGAGAAAGGACGATTACGCCACCAACTTTCATACCGGAGTATTTAGAGAAAGATTCATTGATACCGATCATACGGATGGTATAGCCCCAACGTGTACGATACATGAAGAAGCCAATGATGATTGTTGCAATGATTGCAATAACAAAGCCCCATGTCAGTTCTGTACCAGGTACGATTTTTGCAACCTTCGCTGTTTCCAGGAAAGGATATGTCTGTGTAGAGCCCTGGCTTCTGTCTGCAAATACGTTGCTCAGGAAGTGCATGATAACATACAGCACAACGTAGTTCAGCATCAGGGAGCAAACCATTTCACTGGCATTAAGTTTTACTTTCGCAATAGCAGGGATCAGCATCAGCAGACCGCCTACAACAGCGCCAACCAGGATACATACTACTGGATGCAGACCAGCTGCCATAGGTACATAAATTGCCAGCAGAGCTGCTACGAAGCCACCTGCCATTACAGTACCTTCACCAGCAAGGTTGAACTGGTTTGCAGAGAACATAACGCAAACCGCCAGACCAGTAAAGATAATGGGTGTCATACGTCCCAGAATTGTTAAAATAGATGAAACGTTCAATGCGCCATTGCTGATGATTGGACGAATCAGCAAACAATTCAGTGCCTTTGCCGGATCATCCGCACAAATGAAAATAAATATAAATGCAACGGCAATGGCAATCGCAATCGCTACAAAGCCGCGCATGAATTCAAACTTCAGCTTTTGTTTATTCCCCATGCTGAACCCTCCTTACTTCTTCATCGCTCTGCTGTTTCAAGCCCAGCATATATTCACCCATGACTGCGTCAGTCAGGGATGTTGTGTCTTCAAAATATGCTGCGATGCCGCCATTGTACATAATGATCAAGCTATCAGACAATTCCATAACTTCGTTCAGATCGGCAGATACCAGCAATACGGCTGCGCCTGCACGGCTCAGTTCCACCAGTTTTTTACGAATGAATTCTGTAGCACCGACGTCAATGCCTCGTGTAGGCTGGTCGGCAATGATCAAAATAGGGTCTGCGGAGAATTCTCTTGCTACGACAACTTTCTGAATGTTACCACCGGAAAGCATGCCTACCTGCTGATTTCTGCTCTTACAAAGGACTTTATAGTCTTTGATGAGCTGGTCACTGTCTTCATGCATTTTCTTCATGTTGAACAAAGGACCATTGTTGTATTTCTTATCAGCAGAACGGTCACTCATAAGGTTTTCTTCAATGGTTGCTGTTCCAGCCATACCGAATGTCATACGGTCTTCTGGAATCAGGGAAACGCCCAGATCACGAATTTTACGCTGGGGCTGACCGATAACACTCTGACCGTTTACGGTTGCAGTACCGCTATCAGGAATGTTCAGATTGAACAGCATATCTACCAGTTCTCTCTGACCATTGCCTTCTACGCCGGCAATCCCCAGAATTTCACCTTTGCGCACGTCGAAAGAAAGCTTATTGAGCATTTTCTTGTTCCATTCATTGGTATATTCCAGATCACGTACACGAAGCACCACATCTGTGGGCTGTGCCTGATCTTTTTCCACTGTCAGGATAACATCACGGCCAACCATCAGACGGGAGATTTCTTCTTTGGAAATATCCGCTGTCTGGTAAACACCCATGGATTTCCCGCTGCGCATGATGGTCAAGCGGTCTGTGATCTGCTTGATTTCATGAAGTTTATGAGAAATAAAGATCATAGTATAGCCCTGTTCTTTTAAATGAACCAGTTCTTTGAACAGTTCTTCTGTTTCCTGTGTGGTCAATACCGCTGTGGGTTCGTCCAGAATCAGAATCTTTGCACCACGTACCAGTGCTTTCAGAATTTCTACTTTCTGTTTCATCCCTACGGGGATATCTCTGACTTTCGCATTGGGATCTACATGCAGATTATACTTTTTCGCATATTCTTCTGTGATCTCAACAGCTTTCTTATAGTCCATGAACATCCCTTTGTGTTTGGGTTCCATACCCAGGACCATATTTTCCGCTACGGTCAGATTGGGTACCAGCATAAAGTGCTGATGTACCATACCGATTCCTTTCGAAATCGCTACAGTCGGTGATGTGAGAGAAACTTTTTCTCCGTTTACATAAATTTCACCTTCTGTGGGCTGTTCCAAACCGAACAGCATTTTCATCAGTGTGGATTTACCCGCACCATTTTCGCCCATCAGAGCATGAATTTCTCCTCGTTTGACGTTAAAATCAACACCCTGATTGGCAGCAATACCATTGGGATAAACCTTGGTAATTCCCTTCATTTGAACAACATATTCATTGTCAGCCACGATCGGGTCCCCTCCTTCTATATCGTCTACATCATTGGCAAAGATTCTGCATCTTCAAAAAGTCTTTTCTGTGCTGGGCAACTAAAAGATTTTTTCAATCTGCAGAGGTACTATGAAAAAAAAGGGGGCTATTCAGCCCCCTTAGTTTTTGATTATTTTTCAGCGAACTTATGGTTTCGTATGAAATTAAGGTCTTACAGATTCTCTCAGATCTACAACTGCGTTTGTTGTATCGCCGATAGCGGTAGGAACTTCAACTTCACCGTTTGTAACAGCTGCAACAGTTGCATCAACTGTTTCTTTTACGCTGTCGGGAGAAATCTTGTCATAGTTCTTGTCTGTTACCAGGCCAACGCCGCCTTCGTTGATACCGATCAGGATCTGCTGACCCCAGTATTCGTTGCCTGCATCCCATTCATCGAAGAACCATACCAGAGAGTCGCCGATGTTTTTCAGACCGGATGTCAGAGTGATACCAGCCATTTCAGCGGAGAATGTGGATTCCTGGTCGGAGTCAACACCGATGAAATATGCTTTGCCTGTTTCCAGACATGCTTCTGCAGCGCCGTTACCAGCATTACCAGCTACGCCCCAGATGATATCACAGTTGTTGTCGTTGATCATGGATTCAGCCAATTCTTTACCTTTTGCAGGGTCAATGTAGTTACCAATGTATCTTGTATCTACTTTGATGTCAGGATTTACAGACTGTGCACCCAGAATGTAACCATACAGGAAGTCGTTGATTACAGGGCTGTCTACGCCGCCAACGAAACCGATAACTGCATCTTCGTTGATTTTTTCAACGTCTGTAGCTGTTGTCATAGCTGCTGCATAAGCACCAACCATGTAGCCCAGGTCGTTCTGTGCATAGCTCAGGTTTACTACGTTAGGCAGTGTGTATGTTGTGTCATCGTAAATCAGGTATTTCTGATCAGGATATCTTTCAGATACGTTTTTCAGATATTCGGGCATCTGGAAAGTACCAACAACGATCAGATCGTATTCGCCGGAAGCGGATACTTCTTCCAGATAGCTTTCCCATTTTGCTTCGTCTTCTGTAGTGCCGCCCATTTCAATGGTGGTGTAAGTAATTCTGCCGGCATCCTGCAGTTCTTTCAGACCTGCTTCTGCAGAGTCAAAGAAAGATTTGTCACCCAGGTTACCATTTACCAGGTTGCAGACATTGTAAACCTTTTTGTCACCAGTGTCTGCAGAATCAGTGGTTGTTGTGTCGCCGCCGCCACCGCAGCCTGCCAACATGGCAACTGTCAGAGCGGAAGTCAGCAACAGAGAAAGCAATTTCTTCATAGTCGATCTCCCTTTCTTATTATAAAATTGGACTAAACAGGAATTGTTGTGCCATGACATGGACAACATATCCGTTTTCAGTTTACAATATCTATCCATTATTGTCAATAAAATAACCCGACTATACCCCCGTTTTGTCAACTATAGACAAAAAAATTGCATTATTTTTGAAAATTTGAATATTGTATTCATTATATAAAAAGACAAATGTAGTCAGAACGCAAACAAAAAAGCAGATGTATCGCTTTTTCTTGCAACACATCTGCTGATTTTTACTATTTTTGATTTTCCTGAAGAATCATTAGCCTCTTCTGAAAAGACCTTTTTTCTTGGGTTTTTCTTCTTCGGGAGGTGCTTCGTTTGTCATGTTGGGTTCTCTCTTACCGTAAACTTCGCCTCTTGCAACAGGAACACGAACGCCTTTGTTCAGGCCGAATTCGATGATGAAGCAGTCATAAGTTGTGTCTACAACTTTACCGTACATCCCTGCATTTGTAACAACCATGTCACCAATCTGGATTGCATTTCTCTGTTCTGCCAGAGCCTTTTCTCTTTTCTGAGTAGGTCTGAAAGACAGGAAATACATAATGATTACCAATGCTACGCAGTAGATGATAACCAGTGTGATACCATTCATGTTGCCAAACAGACCGCCGCCTGCCTGCTGTGTGCTCTGTGTTGCTGCTTCGCCGCTACCGGAAGAAACGGTAGTGCTGACGTCCAGCAAAAATGCTGTTAAGCTGTTCATTTCCTTCTCTCCTAACGTTGTTAAATTCTGAAAAACACAGTAAAAATATTATATCCGAGTTTTGAAAACACGTCAAGCCTTCTTACATACCGTTTCTGCGAAAGCCTTCCAGTTTTTGTTTTTTGTACTCAGGGAAACGGTCTTCATCCATGGCCTGACGGATTTCTTCCATCATGGTGTTAAAGAAATGCAGGTTATGCAGAACGCACAGACGCATTGCCAGCATTTCTTTTGCTTTGAACAGATGACGGATATAGGCTCTGGAATATCTGGAGCAAGCAGGACAAGTACATGTTTCGTCGATGGGTCTTTCGTCCAGCTCATATTTTGCATTCATCAGATTCAGTTTGCCTGCATTGGTGTAAACGTGTGCATGTCTGCCGTTTCTGGAGGGCAGTACACAGTCAAAGAAGTCCACGCCACGTTCTACCGCTTCCAGAATATTTTCCGGTGTGCCAACACCCATCAGGTAAGTGGGTTTGTTCTGAGGCAGATAAGGCACCACTTCTTCAATGATGTGATACATTTCCGCATGGGATTCCCCTACCGCCAGACCGCCAATAGCATAGCCGTCCAGATCCATTTCCGCAATACGTTTCGCATGTTCAATACGGATGTCTTCATAAGTTGCACCCTGATTGATGCCGAAAAGCATCTGCTGTTTATTGATGGTATCATCCAGAGAGTTCAGACGTGCCATTTCCTTTTTGCAGCGTTCCAGCCAGCGTGTGGTACGGGCTACGGAATTTTCTACATAGGCACGTTCCGCAGGAATACCGATGCATTCATCGAATGCCATGGCAATGGTAGAACCCAGATTGGACTGGATGCGCATGCTTTCTTCAGGGCCCATGAAGATTTTTCTGCCATCTACATGGGAGCTGAAGTAAACGCCTTCTTCCGTAATTTTCCGCAGTGTGGTCAGAGAAAACACCTGAAATCCGCCGGAGTCAGTCAGAATGGGCTTGTCCCAAACCATAAACTTATGCAAGCCGCCCAGTTTTTTGATGATTTCATCGCCGGGACGCACATGCAGATGATAAGTATTGGACAACTCTACCTGACATTTTACTCTTTCCAAGTCCTCTGTAGAAAGAGCACCTTTGATGGCCGCAATGGTTCCTACGTTCATGAATACTGGTGTTTGAATGACACCGTGAGGAGTGTGGAACTCCCCTCTTTTTGCTCTGCCGCAAGTTTTTAATAATTTATACATATCTTACCTCATTTCCGCTCAAGTTTTATCTGTACTATCATATCTTGTTTTCCATGGAAATTCAAGAATTTTTCCTGCATTCATACCATTTTTCCCGGAAAAGCCGGCGGTACCGCCCTTGACACACCCCTTTGCTGTGCTTTATCATAATAAGGTAAGAATACAATGAGATATGAAACGGAGAATTACTATGTCTATCAATTTGATCGCAACAACTACATTCGGTCTGGAAGCCGTTGTAAAACGGGAATGTCAGGCTCTTGGATTTGAAAATATCAAAACATCTGACGGGAAAGTAGAATTTACCGGCACAGAAGCTGACATCGTCAAAGCAAACATGTGGCTGCGCTGTGCAGGACGTGTCTGGGTAAAAATGGGCACATTCAAAGCCGTTACCTTTACAGAACTTTTCGACCAGACAAAAGCACTGCCTTGGGCAGACTGGATTCCTGAGGACGGCAAATTCACCGTTGTCGGCAAATCCGTAAAGTCCACACTGTTCAGTGTATCTGACTGTCAGGCAATCGTGAAAAAAGCCGTTGTAGAAAAACTGAAACAGACCTATCACACAGACTGGTTCGACGAAACAGGGGCTTCCTACACCATTCAGGTAGGCATTTTGAAAGACGTCGTTACCCTTGCCATTGATACCAGCGGTTCTGGTCTGCACATGCGTGGATACCGTGCAAACGCACTGGATGCGCCTTTGAAAGAAACGCTGGCTTCTGCCATGATTCAGCTTAGCTATTGGCGGAAAAACCGTATTCTGCTGGATCCTTTCTGCGGTTCCGGCACCATTCCCATTGAAGCTGCTATGATTGCCCGGAATATTGCCCCCGGCATCCACCGCAAATTCGCTTCTGAAGAATGGGAACGCATCGGCAAAGATTTGTGGAAAAAAGCCCGCGTAGAAGCATATCAGGCCATCGACTACGATGTTATGCCTGAAATCTACGGCAGTGATATTGACCCTGATGCCATTGAGCTGGCAAAAGCCAATGCGGAAAAAGCCGGTGTTGACGACTGCATCACCTTTGAAGTAAAACCCTGTCAGGAAATCGTATTACCCGGGAAATATGGCGTCATGATTACCAACCCTCCTTATGGCGAACGTATCGGTGAATTGAAGGAAGTGGAAAACATGTACCGCGCTTTGGGCGGCATCATGAAAGAAAACCCCACTTGGTCTACTTACCTTATCACTTCCATGGAATATTTCGAATCTCTCTTTGGCAGAAAAGCAGATCGGAAGCGGAAACTGTTCAATGGTCGTATCAAAACAGACTATTATCAGTTTGAAGGCCCCAGACCACCTAAAAATCTGTAATTTTCTAACATAATAAATAAAGGCATTGTGACTTCTTTTCATTGAATCGCAATGCCTTTTCGTTTTTCTAAATATAAAAAAGACCTCATTCAGAAAATGAGGTCTTTTTCTTCATTATTATATTCCATTATCCATTACACAAATCGATGGTCAGATACAACACTTTGCCATCATTTGCAACGCCAATGCCTGCCTGTGTCATAGTGCTGTCCATGATACTGTTGTGTTTCGCAGCAGTACGGAGCAGTTCTGTATAAAGCTGTACCACATCACCGCGTGTGGTTGCAATGACTTCAGAAGCAGTATGGAACTGCACATTGTTTTCCATCATACGCTGGAAAGGTGTTTTCCCATCTTTACTCTTGTAATCAAAATACTTTTCTTTGACCATTTCTGTACTATGGGCAGATGCGGTCTGATCCAGACCCTGATTTTCTGTCAAAGCTGCCAGCCCTGCTTCTTTTCTCTGAACATTGATGATTTCCAGCAGTTCTTTTTCAACGTCAGTTTTCTGTGCACCGCTCAAAGAACCAGTTAAAGCATCTTTTGATGCAAATTCCTTTGTCTGCAGCAGCAATCCACAGATCTGATTTTCATAATCCAGAGGAATTCTAGCAGAAGCATATTCCCCATTCAATACTGCACAATGATCCACGTTACTGATGCTGTCCACATGAGCAGCGTCATTTAAAGCTACTCCACCCTTGATTTCCTGATACTGGAATGTACTGGATGGTGTGAAAAATTCCACAGCAGCGTCATTTTCAAATGTTACCCAGAAATATCCATCCCCTGCGTAAATATAGCGATCTAAGCCATACACAGTTTCATCAATTCGTGTGGGAGCACCAAATGTTGCCTGCACTTCTTCTGTTGTCTGTCCCAATGTCAGCTCTTTGCCATTAATGGTGACTGTTTTTTCCATTACCGCGTCGCCTTTGGGCACAGAAGTGCCATTCTGCACGCCTTCATAAAATGTATAAGCACTCAGAAACGCAGTAACAGCTTCCTGTACTTTCAATGTATTTTTGGGGGCAAATGTTCCATTCTGATAACCAGAAATCAAACCAGCTCCATAAGCCTTATCAATATAGGATACTGTTGTTGCACTGATGTTTTTGGTATCCGTAAATGGATTTTTCTTTGCATACAGGGACATATCAACACCCACTTTTTCCAGTGTACGCACCAGCATAATGGCCATCTGTTCTCTTGTCAGCGGACTTTCCGGCGCAAATGTTCCCGGCTCTACGCCAGCAATGATGCCCAGTCCATATGCTTTTAATGCTGCTGGTTCATTGCAGTCGGAAAAAGGATTTTCTTCCGGCATAGGCGCTGTTGTTCCCGTTACTTTTTCATAAAAAGCCACCGCAATTTCACTGAATTCCACTCTTGTCATGGTATCCTGCGCCTGCTGAAGCAAAGGTGCGGTAATCAATTGCAAAGAATATGCCTGTTCCATATGAGGCACTGCCCAAGGGGAAGCATTGGTCGAAACTGCCCCGAAGGCTGTAAAACAAACACTGACAGACAGCAGTGCTGTTACGGCTACACCTACCAGCCGTTTCATACAATCATCTCCTTTACAAAATTGTGAAGAAATGTTTACAAAATTATGAACCGTTATATTATAACTATATTTCTGCCTTTTGGCAAGCAAAATCCCGAAAAAGGTGCTTTCTTAAGAAGTTTTAACCTAAGGAAAGAATATTTTCCTTTTACCATTTTCTCATAGTGAGGCCCCGAATGACTTTTTCATTTTGTTTTTGTTGATATAGATGATGTTTTGCAGAACAGAAAAATCCAGAAACTCTATCTATCGATTGAGTTTCTGGATTTTCATTTGAAAATTTCCGATTTTTCTTCTAAATCATCCTTTTAATTCTGCCCATGCTTCTTTCAGCAGTTCAGGATTTTCCAGTACATCCAATCCAGTCAAAGCCAGCATTTTTGCGCCTTTGATCATGGCATCCTGTGCATAAGGAAGCAGTGTAGCTTCTTTGAATTCCTGGCTATGAATAGATTCTTTACCTTCAGATACTTTCAGCATAGGATGAATGGTAGGAATCCGCTGGCTGACATTGCCCAGGTCAGTGGAGCCGGAGTTCATATCAGATTTTTCTTCTGGTTCATACACACCCATTTCTTCCATGTGCTGAATGAAGCGGTTCGCAAGGACTTTATTATGTTTCAGGCCCATGCAAGTAGGTTCAAAGTGTTCATATTCCAGTTCACAGCCTGTTGCAAGAGCTGCCGCTTTGGCACAATTGATGGCTTTGGCAACAACTTCATCAAAGTAATCCTGTTCTTTCGCACGGAATTCCAATCTGATTTTCCCGCGATCCGGAATGATATTTGCTGCGGAACCAGCTTCCAGAATGATACCATGAATTCTGGTACCATCACGCAGCTGCTGACGCAGTACACTCAGATTATTGTAGAACAGTACAACTGCATCCAGCGCATTTACCCCTTTGTAAGGTTCTGCACCAGCATGAGCAGGTTTTCCGATAAAAGTAAAGTCAATGCCGCCAATGGCAATCATCTCAATAAAAACGTTTGTTTCAGAGTTGGGATGGATCATCATTGCCATATCATAATGGTCGAATACACCATGTTCCACCAGATAGGGTTTCCCATGTCCTGTTTCTTCCCCAGGTGTGCCGATAACTGCAACTTCCCCATTTAAGGATTCCAGAGCTTTGCTTAAGCCCAATGCAGCCCCTACTGACATGGAAGCGATCATATGATGACCACAAGCATGTCCGTTTCCAGGCAATGCATCATATTCCGCAATCAAAGCAATTTTAGGGCCTTCGCCGTTTTTCTTGACTGCGCGGAAAGCTGTTTCCATACCTTCCAGATGTTCTTCTACTTCGAAACCTTCTTCACGCAATACCTGCGCCAGTTTCTTTGAACTTTCGAATTCCTGCAGACTGATTTCAGGATGTTCATACAGGAAATGATATACTTCCAGAATTCTATCTTTCTTTTCGTCAACGCCTTGCAATACCTGTTCTTTTAAACTCATTCTCAGCACCTCCAACTACGTTCACTCTGAATTTAAGCAGCATTTTCAGCCGCAGCCGCAACTTTCTTTTTATAATGCAGTGCATACAAGCTTCCCAAAATACCAATTGCCATTACAACAGCCTGGAATGTAAACAGATAACGGTAACCATTTGCACCGTAATTATCCAGCCAGTAACCTGCCAACGGGAACAGGAAAATGTCAGGGGAGAACCCAAGGGCAGCAGCGATACCTACGGTTGTTGCTGCATACTGGGGAGGAACCATCATTTCAGAAGATACTGCATAATAAATCCCTTTCCCCATGTAAACGATGCATCCTACCAGCAGAATCAGGAAGATACAAACAGGTGCAGGTGTTCCTACTGGCATAAAGAGGAATGCAAGCATGGTAGCAATACCCAAAATGTATACAACGATCAGTGCTTTGGAAACGGAACCGGACTTATCCGCAATGATACCGCCTACTGGAGCACCTACCAAACGCAGTGCGTATGTACGGATCAATGAAACCACGCCGGAGAAACCAACCGCCATACCTAACACAGATGTCAAATAAGGTGTAAAGTAAGACATTGTTACTGCGCAAGTATATACGGAGAAGATAGAAATCCCTAAAATCCAGGTTGCCGGAGAAGTCAGGCATTTTACAAAGTCTTTGCCGCCCATCTTTTCTTTCTTCACTTCGGTAGTTGTTTCCGGTTCTTTTACGTCTTTTACGATAAACCATGCAACGAATGCACAGATAATAGATGCAACACCGATGGCAATGACAACTGCACGCATACCTGCAACTTCATTTGCGAATTTTGCAAAAATGAACAGGAAAATCGCATTCAACACAATACTGCCAATCCCGATGAAAGATTCATTCATGCCAAAAATTTTGCCCTGGCTTTTTTCATCTGCAAGCAAACGCACGATTTTGATATGGGAAGGATAGTTCATAACCAGTGTTGTCACTGCCAGACCAATCCAGATAATCAGTGCAAAGTTATATGTCATATGGAAAGAAAAAATCAAACTTAAAATACCGTTGCCCAGCAATGAACAAACAAAAATTTTCCGGTAATCAAAACGGTCTGCTAACCATCCGCCTACAGGTGCACCCAAAACGTTGCCCAGACCAAAAATGGTCATCAAAATACCAAGCTGCGTATTGGTACATCCTAAAGTTTTTTGAAACGGATCATACAACAGATACTGGATAAAGCCCAAAGAATAAATCAATGTCCAGGATAATCCCAGCACAAAAAGCTGAATCAATACCTTACCCGAAAAAACCTTATTCATCAAATCTCCTCCCTGCTTGCTCTTATTGGGGTTATCTATATTTCAATATATCATTCCCCTTTTTTCACTTCTTTTTTGGTATTCTGCATTAAAATTGTAATTCCTGTAAATCCGAAAATAATTGAAACGATCGGATTAATCAGATTCAAAAGACAGTATGGCAAATAATCAATGGTACTGACGCCAAGATAGGTGCTCATAGCCACTGCACAGGTGCACCAGGGAATCAGGGGCGATGTCAAAGTCCCGCCATCTTCCAGTGCTCTGGAAAGGTTCTGTGGTGCCAAACCTCTTCTGTCATATTCTTCCTGAAACATTTTGCCAGTGATCAGCAAAGACAGATATTGTTCGCCAGAGGCAAGATTCATGAAGATACATGTGCAAATGGTTGAGAAAATCAGAGAGCCAACACTCTTTGCAAATTTCAGAATGCTCTTTGCAATGGTTTCCAACATACCAGTCACGCTCATAACGCCACCAAAGCTCAAAGAACATAAAATCAATGACAACGTCCACATCATAGATTGTAACCCGCCTCGCGTCAGCAGCTCATCTACCATAATGTTTCCTGTTTCACTGGTATAACCATACTGCAAAACATATCCAACAGTGCTGATATCCATTCCCTGTACAAAGACTGCACAAAAAATACCCATCAATACACTCAGCATCAATCCCGGAATTGCCGGAATTTTAAATATTACCATCACAATGATAAATACAAGTGGCAAAATCAGCAGCGGTGAAATCACAAAGGAAGATCTTAAAACTTCCAACATGGTTTGGATTTCTGCGGCATCCACCGTATCGGCGGAATAATTGCGATTTAAAATCATAAAACCAATGATTGCCAAAACATAACTCGTTCCTGTGGTATAAGCCATATGACGAATGTGATCAAACAACGTTGACCCTGCAATGGCAGGTGCCAAATTGGTTGTTTCGGAGAATGGAGACATTTTGTCCCCGAAGTATGCACCGGAAATAACTGCACCTGCTACCATGGGTGCCGGAATGCCTAAACCACTGCCAACACCTACCAATGCCAGCCCGACAGTTCCCGCTGTTGTCCAGGAACTGCCGGTGGCAACACTTACCAATGAACAGATTACCATGGAAGTTACCAGAAAGAAATCCGGAGATAATACCTTTAATCCATAATATACAATGGCTGGTACGATCCCGCCGGAAATCCATGCCCCGATAATAAAACCAATGATCCCCGTGATCAAAATCGGCTGCATAGCAGTATAGATAGAATCAAAAATCCCTTTTTCAATGTCATGCCAGGAATATTTCAGATAAAATACACCAAGCAGCGCACCTACAACGGTGCCCGCCAATAGAGGGAAATGGATTTCAATGTCCAAAAACAATTGACAGCATACCAACAATATAATAACTGTTATCAGTGGCAGCAACGCCACGAAAATGGTAGGTTGTTTTCTTTTTCCAGTGTCACTAATCTCCATCTTGATTCCTCCTTACTGCTTCTTATACCTCCTATCGGCTTCAGGCATGTTTTTTCAATACATCTGCCAACAAAACAATCCCTTTGCGGATCTGTTCTTCTGATACTGTTGTGAAATTCAAGCGCATGGTATTTTTTGCACCATCATTTGCGTAGAAGAATTCACCAGGAATATATGCTACACCTGCTTCTACAGCTTCATCCAAAATGCCGTCTGCATCCAGACCTTCAGGCAGTTCTACCCAGATGAACATACCACCTTCAGGCCGTGTAAATTTCACGCTTGCAGGGAAGTTTTCTTCCATCATGGACAGCATCAGATCGCATTTTTCTTTATATGCAGCCTGGATTTTGCGGATATGTCCTTCTACGTCATAGTTTTTCATATATTCTACGACCTGAAGCTGTGCAAATTCGTTACACTGCAGGTCCAGACTTTCTTTCAGTCTTTCGTACATCACTGCGTGTTCGGGAGCTGCGCAAATCCATGCTACGCGCAGACCGGGACAGAGGATTTTGGAGCAAGAACCCAGATAAATGACTTTGCCCATGGTATCCATAGATTTCAGGCAAGGGATATGTTCCCCTTTGAAACGGATTTCACCATAAGGATTATCTTCAATAACCACTACATCATAGCGATTGATAACTTCCATGAACTGTTTTCTTCTTTCCAGTGTCCAAGCTCTGCCAGTAGGGTTCTGGAAATTAGGAATCACATACAGCAGTTTTACTTTCGGATTTTCTGCCAGTACACGTTCCAGATCGGAGATCACAATACCATCTTCATCGGTATCTACACCCAGGAAGCTGCATCCATAAGGACGGCAAGCATTGATACCACCCAGATAGCTAGGATTTTCTGCTACAACGATGTCACCTTCATCCAGGAACAGCATAGCTGTCATTGCCAGACCCTGCTGAGAGCCAGTGGTCACAACAATGTTTTCTGTTTTGGCATCTACGCCTTCTTTTTTCTGCATTCTTTCTGCCAAAACCTGAAGCAGTTCCGGATTACCTTTGGAAAGACCATACTGGAAAGCCTGTTTACCTTTCTTTTCGATCATTTCCATGGTGGATTTTTTCAGATCGTCCATAGGGAACAAATCTGGATCAGGCAGACCAGCTGCGAAAGAAATGACACCCTGTTTGCTTGCGATTCTTTTCTGCACACTTCTGATTGCGGAAGGTTTTACCCTGTCCATACGAATTGAATAACCCATAACATTACCTCCTAAATAAATGCTTTCCGCACAAAATTCTTCCTTATTATATACACGCAATATTATTTCGCTGCTGCCAGACATGCCAGGGCAATGGAATTGATTTTAATTTCCGGTGTATCGGAACGGCTGCCCAAAATAACGGGTGCCGCTGCTCCCAGAACGATGCCTGCCCATTTTGCACCGTTAAACTGCAGCCAGGATTTTCCCATGATGTTGCCTGCTTCGATATTGGGGAAAATCAGCAGATCCACTTCTCCGGCAATCTTGCTGTCGATTCCTTTATGCTCCGCGGCATGTTTATCAAAGGCTACGTCAAAGGCAATGGGACCTTCTGCGGTACAAGGAGGAAGTTCTCCTTTCTTCACCATTTCCACCAGAGCCGCTGCGTCAACGGTAGAAATTACTTTCGGGTCTACCATTTCGTTTGCTGTCAGAATTGCCACATTGGGATTTTCAAACCCAAGGTTCTTCATGGCATTCAAAGCACTGCGCATGATGACTTTTTTCTGTTCCAGATCAGGTGCTACATTGATGCCGCTATCAGAGCAGTAAATCAGTTTATGATACTGAGGCAGTTCATACACTGCCAACAGACTCAGCAGATTGCCTGTACGCAGGCCGTATTCTTTGTTCAGTACGCCGCGCATATATACTGCAGTATTGACAATCCCCTTCATCAGGACATCCGCTTTTTTATTTCTCACCAGTTCCACAGCTGTTTTCATTGCTTCCGCTTCATCGGGGCAATCCACCAATTCATAATCTGTAAAACCGATCTTATCTCCAATCTCGCGGATTTTTGCGCCATCCCCTACCAAAACAGGTTTGATAAAGCCAATTTTCGCCGCATCCCGCACCGCTGACATAACCGCTTCGTCCTGTGCAACAGCTACGCTAACGGTTCTGGGTTCGATGGATTTCACTCTTTCCAGCAGATCCGTAAAATTTTTCAGCATATTTTTACCGCCTTTCTTCCTATATAATAGCAATCAAATCAGAGATACTCTTTCGCTTCTTCTTCACCACTCAGAACACGCAGTGCACCAAGTGCCAAAGCTTCCATTTCCATTTCACCGGGAACAACAGCTTTGGGAGCCAGATAAGCAACTTTTTCATATACGTCATTCACGATTTTTTCGGAATAAGCAATGCCGCCTGTAAAGATTACCCGGTCAACTTTTCCTTTTAGAGAAGCGCCATAAAGTGCGATTTCTTTTGCAACCTGATAGATAAAGGCATCCAGAATCAGTTTTGCTTTTTCGTCACCGTTTGCCGCTCTTTCCTCTACTTCTCTTGCATCTTTGGTGCCAAGGTAATCATACATACCGCCTTCTGCACTTACCTTTCGAACCATCTGTTCTCTGGTATAGCAAAGTTCGATGAGCTGATATGCCAGCAAGCCGCCGCTTCTTTCTGGAGAGAAAGGACCATCGGTTCTGCCGCCGCTGCCGTCGATCATTTTGCCTTTTTCATGGGCTACGATGGAAATGCCGGAACCAAGATGAGCTACGATGAAATTGAAATCTTCGTATTTGCCGCCCATATCTTCTGCTACTTTTCTGGAAACTGCTTTATGGTTCAATGCATGGAACCAGCTGAATTTTTCCAGATCAGAAATACCTGTGATTCTTGCTTCAGGAATCATTTCATCTACAGAAACGGGGTCGACAACAAAGGAAGGTACGCCAATCTCGTCACCGATGTTTCTTGCAATGACTGCACCCAGGTTGGAAGCATGTTCGCCATTGATGGCATTTTTCAGATCTTCCACCATTCTGTCGTTTACCCGATAAGTACCGCCTGGGATGGCTTTCATCAGACCGCCTCTGCCTACAACGCAGTCGAACTGATCCAGAGAAAATCCTTCTGCTTTCAAAAGATCAACGATCATATTTTTGCGGTATTCATATTCATCAAATACATGAGGGAACTGTTTCAGATCTTCTCCTGTATGTGTAATGCTCTTTTTCAGGATCTCTTTCTTATCTTCATAGACAGCAACTTTTGTTGATGTACCACCTGGGTTGATGACCAGTAAATACATAGCAGCACTTCCTTTCTATTTTTTACTCTGATGATATTTTATCATGGGAAACGGCA
>OGEZ01000654.1_pt1 | contig 26261 bp, 32 predicted proteins | sample 1570831 | NCBI WGS metagenome assembly OGEZ01 (sample SAMEA2582059, study PRJEB24529) | metagenome | biome: Human gut stool | place: China | collected 2011
TCCTTGGATTTTTGTATAGAGGGCAGTTAATTAGAAGACTTACGAAGTGAATTGTACACTCCGTGTAAAAATAAATAAAAATTAAAAAAATTTTCGATATTATAGGCTCAAAGCATAAAAAATCACATTTTTTGCTTTGGGCTTATTACATACTAAGATTGTGGCGGACAGAAGATGAAAAGCAATTTAAAGATAAAAAAACAATTCAATAAATTACTATTGATGATGTAAGTAAGACAAAAAATTATATGGCAAATCAATTTTTGGCAGCAATTTTACCTTTTTTACAAAAATGTTCCTTTATATTATTTGCATTTGGAATAGGAATGATGATTTATTCAATTAAAGATGATGATGGTGCAAAAAGAACAGGAGCAATTAAATTAATAGGAATTGGATTATTGTTATTATCATTAAAAAAAGTTGCAGAGATCGGAGGTCTGATATGAAAATATTATAATATTTAGATAGGAGATAAACATGTTTACACAACTAGTGGAAAATAAAAATAATTATAAGGAGAAAAAAAATGAAGAAAAGTAGAAAAGCAATGGCATTAGGATTAGCCATGACACTTGCACTTGGCGGAATAGAACCAGGGTTAGCAACAATAAATGTATTTGCTGCTGAAAATGGAATTCAGGCTACAGCAGATGAAACAAGAGAAGAAATCACATTAACAAGTGATCAATTGAATAATGAAACCTTAAAAGGAATGGATTTAACTAATAAAATCATACATTTAGATCCTAGTATCACCAGTATTGCAGATCATACATTCGATCATTTAAACTTATCAAACTCTGTATTTGATTTTACAGGATTGACTGGAACTGTTGATGATATATTTGATTATACAGTTCTTGAAAATACGGTCTTTAATTTCGGAGATGTCGAATATTTAAGCTTTGGCAATTACTCAAAGACATTTTCAAATGTGTATATTAATGTTAAAACAGCAAAAAGTGTAAGAATCAGTGGAGGGTCAACAGGGACAATTCATTTTAGTGGTTCTAATATTCTTGAAGCATATTTGAGTTATTGTACTGTACATAATTCAAATATTCTTTCAACAACATTTGTAGATCATTGTACTATAAATGATTCAAATATGAAAGTAGCATCAGAATTATCAGAATTAAAAACTTTTAAAGATACAAATTTTTATAATTCTACAATTTCCTTTAATTGTGATGAAATGTCTGGTTACATAAAGACAGATTCATGTAAATATTATAATACTAAAGTTGTAATAGAAGGAAACACAATTTATCGCGAATTTTTTAAAAATTCGGTATTTGATGATAAAAGCTCATTAAAAACAAATGATAATGTAGTTATAAACGTCCTTGCTTTTCAAAATGCAATATTACCAGAATGTACATTTAAACCATCAAAAATTGATTCTGATGCATTTGATAATTGTAACACGAATAATATAACACTTGATTTATCGGTTGTTCAAACAATCAGCAATAAAGCAATTGATAAAAAATTTAAGAATGAACTCATTTTCCCGGATACTCCTATAAAACTGGAACACAATGCAATTGTTTATTTTTTGGATAGATATACATCAGATGGTGTTATAACAATTCCTGAAAATATAACTCTTAATAACAGATTTTTAGAAGGTGCTGATTTAACAGGAATTACTAAAGTAATAGTAAAAGGAGCATTATATGATGTTGACTATTCTGGTTCTGATGGCACTGAAAATATAGATTTAGTTTTAATTGACCATAATAGAACATATGGACACGGAGTAGGTTGGAAATCTGTTTACTATACTGGTGATGATGGTGGAATGACTAAACGCTATTATGATAATAAAACAGTTGGAACAATAAATGCTGGAAAAAATGAAGAAATTTATATTGGATCGAATGTACATGCAGATACTATTTATTATGATGGAGGAAAAATTGAAAAGTATGGTGGATCAGGAAAAATAAAAACAAATAAATTCATAATAAAACAAAATTATGAAAATTATCAGATCTGGAATGTAGATATTGATGCAAAAATATATGAAATATATGATACACTAAATGTGGCTATAGGTAATAATAGTTCTGAAGAAGCATGGATATTTAGTGGAAAAATAGATGCAAATTATAGGATAGATAAAGTACCTAAAAGTATAATGTTCTATGTACCAGAAGGATCTCAAGCAGAAACATTTTTAAAGAATGCTGGACGTGCTTATAAATATATAAATGAAGATACCATTGTTGGCCAGAATCCATATATTCGTCAATCAAACTTTGCTTTTGATGCTTCTGAACCAGAAGATGTTGAATATTTCGTAAGTCTTGGTTCAGGAAACAGCGCTGTATCTGATATTAAATCTGTAACAGTAGATAGTAAAGTGATCAGCGCAGATGCATGGGAATATGATGGATATTATTCATTAAAATTAAAAGAAGATTATTTAAAAACTCTTTCAAACGGAACTCATACAGTAGGTGTAATCTTTGATAATGGTTCATTCTCAACAGGAGCAACTGTAACAATTCTTAAATCTTCACATGGAAGTGTTACTGACCCAACAATTCCACCAGAAGCACTTACAACAATTAAATATGAATTCTATAAAGATTATCCTGATGTAGTTATTATTCCAATCGCAATGAATGGTGCATCAGAAATTACAGAAATGAAAATTGGAACAGAAGTAGTTCCTGAAGATATGTATCAACTTCAAGATGGAGCAATCATTATTAAATCTGAATATTTATCAAAATTATCAGTAGGTAAATATCGTATCTTACCAACATTTAATGATGCTGCAAATACAACAATTTCTAATTTACAACTTCTTGTATATAATAAGGCAGCAGATAGAGCGGCTCCATACTTATTACAGTCAAGAATTATCTTTGATGGTTCTGATGTAAAAATGCAATTTGATTATGGTTATGGTGATTTAGAAGCAGTTAATGTTTTAGCTCTTGTGCTTGACGATGAACTAATTCTTCCAAATGGTGATAAATTACCATTCACTAGTAAGAAAGTAGGAGAATTACAAACATTAGCAAAGAAAAATGAAACAAAATCAGTTACTGCAAATATATCGAAAGCAACAGATTCTAATGCAACACCAATGACTGTAGATGAAGATGATTTAGATAATGATGTAGAATTATTTACAATGTCTGATGATTCTGAAATTGCTGTATATAGTGAAGATTCAGTATTTACAGTAGATGGAAACAATATTACTTTAAATGGAGATTATGTTGAAAGCTTAAATCTAAGTGAAGGAGATCACTTAATTGGTGCTATCTTTGATAATACAGAAAAAACAACTGATGTAAAGAAAGTAATCCTTACAGTTCAAAGTTCTAATGAAACACCAGTTAAGCCAGATGACAATAACAACAATTCTTCAACAGATGATAAAAATAACAGCTCAAATAACTCTGGAAATAACACAGAAGATAATAAACCTAATAACAATAATAACAATTCCGGAAATAATAGTTCAAATAATAATTCTGGAAATAGTAATTCAGGGAGTCATAGTTCTGGTGGTTCCAGTGGTGGATCCTCTGGTGGTGGTTCAGGAAGCAGTAAAGGAAACACAGGAAATAATGGACCTTCTTCTGGAGCAACACCATTATTACCAGATGGATCATTTAATCCAAATTATAAACCTGTAATTCCAGATGCTGGTGGTTCATTTGAAGGTTCTGGAGATACTTGGAAATATAAGAAAATAGATGGAACTTATGCAAAGAATGAATGGATTGGTTCAGGAAATGAATGGTATCATTTCAATGCAGAAGGCTATATGGAAGTAGACTGGTTCTTTGATTCTCAAACTGGAAAATGGTATATGTTAAATAGAGATCATGATGGAAAATTTGGTGCAGCACTTCATGGTTGGCATTATGAAAAACAGGACGGAAAATGGTATTTCTTAAATCCAGTAGAATCAAGTATGGTACATGGTTGGTCATATATTGCTGGTAAATGGTATTTAATGGCTGAAGCAAGTGAACAAACATATTTTGGAGATAACACCAATGGTTGGGTATATAATAAAGTAGGACGTCCATTCGGAAGTATGTATGTAAATGAAATAACACCAGATGGTTACTATGTAAATGCAAATGGTGAATGGGTAAAATAAATATAAATAAAATATCATAGCGGAGTAAATCTCCGCTATATGTTTGATATAAGAAAAACTGGAAAAATATGTTAACTATAATCATCTGCTCTTGTATACTTGGAACCGGGATCTTATATTGGCTACGAACCTCGCCTGGTAGAGCTTTGCTCTGATAATCAAAGATTTTCTGTTTATGTAAGTAACTAAAAATTAGATAAAGATAATATGGATTTAAATAATTTAAATCAGTTGATATTAAATACCCGGTTACATTTGTTAAGGAAAATTTATGTTTATCACGATAAAAGAAATCACCACCACCATCAATTGACCAGGAAACCAGTTCTTGATCAAACATATATTCATTAGAATAGCAAAACAATCCATTATTTTGAGTTGATGAGCTATAAACCGGATATTGACCAGTTGATCGATGGATTATATTCCCTCGATCTAATAAATGTCCTTGTTTCAATAAATATTGTTTAAAGTCTTATACAAGACACCTGTTTTATACTGATCAAGGTTCATACTTGAGGATATTGATAAATCTGATTTTTCTTTTTTCACCATACATAATACTCCTTATCAAAAAAAAATGAAGTATTGGGAGCAATACTTCACTTAACATCATTTAAATCTTTTTAGTTTTTAAAATAAAAAAAGAACCCTTAGGGTTCTTTTTATCTTGCGTTCAAACAACTAACAAAAACTATATATACTGCAAAATCTCCTATCCTTTTCCTATCAGAATCGTCATATCCCAATTGGTCTCTCCAACCAGCAGATTTTCCATTTATTCTTAAGTATTTAGCAAGCTGATTAAATTTTACGATCAGAGAGTCATGGCACATCGTACGGCCTGCATCTGCTTCTGCTCTCTCGCTGCCATTCATTAAGTTCCATTTAGCCCGAATTTCGGTATACTTAATAGCTTTTTCAAGTAACTCGTCAAATAATTCTTTCGCATCTTCATCATTTTTTATTTCATCTAAGATTTCATACAATATATTGTTCATTGCTTCCAATGAAAGTGCGTCTGTATTTTTTAAATATTCAATACATGTTGTCATTTATAATCTCCATTTCTTTTATTCATATAAATTATGCAGGTGTCTTTTACAGACAAAAATCTGTTTTAAGGTTTTCCTGTTTCGTAATATTTTTTTCAGCTTCTGATTTTGCTTTATCGATCATTTCATCTAATATGTTTCTATTTTCATTATAGGCGCCTTTTTCATTTTGGTCAATTGACATTTCCTTACAATATTCAAAAATAATTTCTGCGGCTGTTTCTCGATCTGCATTTGACATTACATCTAATTGCTCATTCTTGATATCAAATATTTCAGGCACGTTATATGTTTTACAGAGGCGATTCAATTGATTGATTGATACTGTCGCAGCCACATGTGCAAGCCGCCTACTTTTATCTAATCTTTCAATTTTATCTAAATATTGTTCAGGTTCATAAAATGTTTTCCATAAAGTTACTTGCATTTCAAAATTCATAACAATTGAGTTATAGCGAGAAAAAGAATTAAATTTATCCGATATGAATTTTTCTAAATCTTTTATTTCTTCTGGATCTTTTTCTTTATCTTTAATTGCATTTAGTAGTACAATGGTTTTTTCAAATATTTTTTGCATGGCCTACCTCCTTAATTTATAAGAAGTATGTCAATACCTTTTAGACAATAAAAAAAGACAGCTTTTGCTGTCTTTTCTAATCAACAACCAAATCTTTTTATAATTTGATTACTTCACCAGTTTCTGTATTCACAAGCCCAACATTTTTTACGTATTTGATGATTCCTTCTTCGATAAGCTTCTTTCTTTCGTTAGAAGCTGCCTCTCTTTTTTCATCTTCATATTTTGCTTGCCGTTCCGCCTCTAATCGTTTTGCACGGATGAGAATTTCCTTATCTTCTTCCTCCCACCGTCTTTTCTTTTCTCTGTATTCTTCATGGGTACAATTTAGAAATTCGCACATCTTATCTTCAACGCGTTTTCCTCTTTCATCGTGGTATGTTTTTGCTCTTCTGTCCATTGCGGCAACAACCGAGCCACCATGTGTTGGATTTATATGACCGTGAGGTAAATCCCGGCCGATATAGCGCGTAATATAAGTAGTTTTGTAAATGGGATATTCATTTCCACATTTATTGCAACGCAGTGCATACGCAGGCTGTCCATTCATGTAAATTGCGAAAACTGGTTTCGCAGTTTCCTCTCTACATTTTTTACAGTAAGCACCTTTTTTAGGTGTATTTTCTTCAGTACGGCATTCGAATAACTCACCATTCATATTGATCATATCAACATATTTTCTTTTTGTAATTGTCCATTCGTATATTTTTTCCATTATTAATCCTCCTTCATCACTTTGATAGTGAATTTATCTATTCTCTGGTTTTCATATATATTTATATTATGTATTTTTTTTTGCACAAAAAAAGATGGCTAAAAGCCATCTTTCTAAATTGCTCCTTATACTGTATAGATATAGTCTCCACTAAAGACATCTTCGATTTGAATGTTGAATTCAGCTGCTGCAAATCCATTTTTAATACACCAATCCATCATTTCTTTTGTTTCTACACTTTGAACCGTAATCTTGGGAATTTTTTCTTTCTCACAAAACTGCTTAAGAATTAGAAAAATATTTGTCATGGTTCCAACTCGTTTAACCGGGAAATTCACTCTTGAAATAATTAGTGTGGCATTACCAAGCCGCGATACACGAAATTCCAATTCTGATTCTGCATCTGCTCCTGTAATCCACCATGTCTGAAATGTCTTATTCGCATTTACTTTCTCACCATTTTTTATTTCTATAATTTTTTTGATTTTTTCGATTGTAATCTCATCGATGTCTTTAAATAATTCCATATAGCCCTCTCCTTTCAGCTTTCCCATTATATCATACTCTCATTTGCTTTTGCATATTTAGAATGTTATTTTTTCGATTTAAACAAAATCTCTCATACTATAGGAAACAATGATTAAAGTCATTAGACTTCAATAAATAGAAGCATATGACTTTAGTCATGTGAGGCTTCACGAAAAACTGCAAAGGAGAATTTTTATGAGTACAAATCAAGCTATTGAATATGGTGCAAACAGCATTCACATCCTTGAAGGACTTGAGGCTGTACGGAAGCGACCTGGCATGTATATAGGAAGCACTTCTACCAGAGGGCTTAATCATCTTATCTATGAAATCATGGATAACTCTGTTGATGAGCACTTGGCTGGATACTGCTCTTCTATTTGGATCACTTTAAAGAAAGATGGAGCCTGTGTTGTTAAAGACAATGGCCGTGGAATTCCTGTTGACATGCATGAAAAAGGCGTATCTGCAGAGCGAGTGGTTCTTACTACGCTCCATGCCGGTGGAAAATTTGATAATCAAGCCTACAAAACATCAGGAGGACTACATGGAGTTGGATCCTCAGTTGTTAATGCTTTATCTAAAAAATTTGAAGTGAAGATTTCCCGTGATGGAAACGTTTACTACGATTCCTATGAAAAAGGTATTCCTGTTACAAAGCTTAACAAAGGATTGCTTCCAGTTATTGGTAAATCCGAAAACACTGGTACAGAGATCAAGTTCTATCCGGATCCTGAAATTTTTGATTCTGTTGTTTTTAAAGCTGAATGGTTAAAAAACAGAATACATGAGACAGCTTATCTAAACCCAGGGCTCACAATCTATTTTGAAGATGAAATCACTAATGAGAAGGTTACATATCACGAGCCGGACGGGTTGATTTCTTATGTGAAAGCTATGATGTCTGATAAAGAAGCTGTTTGTGAACCAATTTATTTTAAAGGCTCTGCGGATGGTACTGAACTGGAATGTTGCTTCGCTTACATAAACGCATTTGAGGAAAATATCCACGGTTTCTGTAATAACATCTTCACACAGGAAGGCGGCACCCATGTTACCGGATTTAAAAACAAATATGCTCAGCTTATCAATTCATATGCCAGAGAACTTGGTGTCCTAAAAGAAAAGGATGCTAATTTTACAGGTGCAGATACCCGAAACGGAATGATTGCCGTAATATCCGTGAAATATCCGGATCCAATTTTTGAAGGACAGACAAAAACGAAGTTAGCCTCTGCTTCTGTCTCTAAATCTGTTGCTAAAATTGTAAATGATGAGCTTACTCGTTATTTTGATCGCAATGTATCCGTTCTTAATAAAATCATGGAATGTGCCATGAAGTCAGCAAAAATTAGAAAGGCTGAAGAAAAAAGCAAGAATACATTTTTGTCGAAAACGTCTTTTGAAGGAAATGGAAAATTAAAAGGTTGTATTAGTAAGAAACCGGAAGAATGTGAGATTTTTATTGTAGAAGGCGATTCTGCAGGCGGTTCAGCATCAACCGGAAGGGATCGACAGACGCAGGCCATTCTCCCGATTAGAGGAAAGATTCTAAATGTAGAGAAAGCTTCTATCGATAAAATGCTTGCGAATGAAGAAATCAAAACAATGATACAGGCATTTGGATGTGGTTTTTCTGAAGGATACGGGAATGATTTTGATATTTCTAAATTGAGGTATCATAAGATTATTTTAGCAACAGACGCAGATGTTGATGGCTCTCATATTGCGGTGTTACTTTTAACATTTCTTTATCGCTTTATGCCAGAACTTGTAGCAGGCGGATTCGTATATCTGGCGCAGCCGCCGCTTTATAAAGTTACATGTAAGAAGAAAGTGGAATATTTAAAAGATGATGCTGCGCTAAACGCATATAAAAAGAAACATAAAGAAGGTACTTTTACACTTCAACGTTACAAAGGATTAGGTGAGATGTCCGCTGAACCGTTATGGGAAACTACTCTGAATCCTGAAAATCGTAGTCTGAAGCAGGTAAGTATTGAAGACGCAAAAGCAGCATCAGATTTAATCTCGCTGCTAATGGGTTCACAAGTAGAACCTCGAAAAAATTACATTTTTGAAAATGCTACATATGCAAACTTAGACATATAAAAAGCTGCCAAAATTGACAGCTTTTCTTACTCCCACATGCGTGGGATTAACACTTAAAAAAACCTTATTTTATGCGGGTTTCATTTTTTTTGATCCTCAAATTTAGTATGTAAGATTTAAAGAAAAAATGCTAATTTTTCAAAAAATAACGCACAGATATATCCATGCGTTACATATTATTTTTCTTTAATCTGTCCTGCATTATTACAAACGGATATTTTTTCTACGCAATCTTTGCAGTTACAAATTTTTTTGCAGGTTTTACATACGCAGCTTCGTTTCTTACACGTTATATGCTTCAGAAAAGCCTCATTCTCATCTTCTCGTTGTTTAACCACTGGCATTAATTTTTCAATCGTTTTTTCTTGTTTATCTGAAATTTCTCCAATGATGAAGTTTCCCTTGTCATCTCCACACCAGTTTTTTTCAATCAAATAATATTTTACATCCCATATCCATAGATGTTTCTCATAATCATATCCAAAACAAGAATCGAAAACATCATATTTATGTGGTAACATTATATTTTTTCTCATCTTCATTCCTTTCTCAATTTATTATAGGGCATATTTAGCTAAGGCGCAAGAAATTTTATCTGTAATGCAGTGCAACAAAATATCCAGAATCATCCACACCACCGCATTTCTTGTCATTCTCATACTTTTTTCTTTGCTTTTCAGCTATTTTATCTAAGCGTTGCCTGCCATCTTCTGTCATTTTCATTGTTTTACTGTTGTATATTTTTAATTTGTGTTTCATTGGCCTCCTTTATTATGGTAAATCATTCATGAAATTCATGTATTTACTTTCTGGGCATTATTAGCTTTACTATTAGTATTAAGCGCAAATTTAAGTCTTAACCTATTTTTTCCTTTTCGCAATATAAAGTTTTTTGATGTTTAAATTTGTAAGATGTGTATTAGTAATTAAATTCGTGTTACTCATTGCAATTATAGTATCATATTTTATTTCTATTCGAAGCAAATAGCTCTCTAAATCATTCAAATAAACATTCATAAGTTGCATGTTATAACTAAAAATTAAATAAATTAAAATTAAAATGGTGCTGACTATGACTGATATGAAATTATTTAATGAAAATATAAATTTAATATCGAGTGTCGCTATACTTTCAGTAACATCGGTTACTGTTTTGGGAATGAATATTGCAAGTAATATTGTATAAAATATATTAAAATCTATTATTTGTTTTTTATTTTCTTTATATGATTTTAATTTATTTTTAATCTCAACAATTTCCTTTGTTAATTCTATTAGATCTATATCTTTTTTGTTCATATTTTCATCAATTCTATCAAGCATTTTTTCAAGTGGTTTAATAATTTCTACAATTCTTTTATCAATAAGATTTCTGAAAAAGTTTATCATTCTTATTATTTTCCCTTAATTTTTATCGGTATTCACATATTTTATTTATTTCATCATGGCTCATTAATGAACCAATTGCTCTTGCAGAATATAAAAATTTTCCTTTTTTTGCAATTTCCATATTAATTTGATGTGCACAATTTTTATTTATATTTTTTATCCCGTTAAATTTAGTTGAATTTCCATCTAAAAATAGAGCATAATTTTTTGAAAATGGAATTAAAATTTCATCTATTTGTGAATTATCCAATTTCTTTCCAACAAATGAGTCCTCATCATTTAATAAAAATGGAATGTTAGAATGTAAAATTGTCAAATCTTTTTGAGCAAATTTTAAAAAAGTTATTTCTTGCATCCAATGAAAATCTTTATTTTTTTTATCATTCATATTATATGGATATAATGCGCTAAATTTTACAAAAGCTTCCGCCATTTTGGGATCAATATTATTATTTGCCAATTTGTTTTTTATTAGCGTATTTATAAACATTGTCCCAGCGTTTATCATTTTAGGCAATCTTAACATTTGTATAGTAAAATAATAATAAATTAATGCGATTTCATCAATTGACAAATTTAATTTTTCTGAATCATTATTTTCTATTTTGTTAAATATTTTTGACCATTCTAATTCAAGTTTTGACAAAAAATTCTCTATTTCATTAGTTGTTCCATCTAAAATTTTATCGTTATATTTTAATTCATATAAATTTTTCTCTTTACAAATTTGTTTAACATCGTAAACTTTACGTTCTATTTTTTTCTCCTTATCATACATCCATAAATATTTTCTTCCCATGGATTCTCGATCAAGTGCATAACCATCTGCGTAAAATCTTTTTAAAACCATTTGAGGTATATAGTGTTGTTGTTTTGTTGAATATCCCATAAAATCTCCTTATAAAATAGTTATATTATTAGTATGATAGATATTTTTTAAAAAAAATACATAAAGTCTTAATTTGAGTGTTTAAACATTACATACTATTTCTATAAACATTTGAAAGGAGATTCAATGAAATCCATAAAATCAAGACAAATATTTACACTACTATTTATATTTATCCTATTTATTTTTACTGTGATACCTGCCTCTGCCTCTGTCTCCATCCCAGCCCTTCAATCAAGTACTTATGTCTATGATGATGCAGGAATCCTTGATTCAGATACAGAATCACAAACGAATACGATTCTGGCCGAGCTCAAAGTCAAAACCGGAGCTCAGGTATTTGTTATAACGATTCCTTCTCTTAATGGCTCTACGATTGAAGAATACGCAAATGAACTTTTCAACACGATTGGAATTGGTGATAAAGAACGAAACGACGGTGTTATTCTTTTAATTTCATCTGGCGATTCAAGAGTTCGTTTAGAGATTGGCGTTGGCCTGGAAGATGTCTTGACTGATTCTCTGTCAGGCAGAATTCTTGATGATTACTTTGTTCCATATCGTGCAGACGGTAATTATGATTCAGCTGTCATATTAACTGCTTCTGCGGTTGCAAACACAATTGCTGCTGATCATGATGTAACATTGTCAAATACTTATAATACAAATATATCCGCAGATACAGAATCAGAAAGTCACCCAGCGACAAAATCAGACATTGCACTAATTATTTTATTTTTTGTTGCTTTTATCGTTATTAGTCTCTTCCCGTTTATAACTATCATCTTTATTGCTGTTATGATTTTCAGATCTGCTAAAAATCAAAATACCGATTCTTCGCAAAATCCTATAAAAGAATTTTCTCGGAACGGAAAAGTATCCATAAGACTTGGAAACGCTGTGACAGATATTTTTAATGATGACAGCTATGCTATTCGTACACGGGTTCCAAATCATGAATTCAGAAGCCTTTATGGCACTGGAGGCAGTTTTGGTGGTTCTTGCGGATCTGGGCATTCAAGTTCTCACTCATCCAGTTCTTCCCATTCTTCCAGTTCAGGCGGCGGTGGAGGACGTTCTGGAGGTGGAGGTGCATCTCGATAATGAGCATACAGGAAAAAGTTATTAAGCATTTACATTTGATTGTTTTATTTGTATTGGTTTTCTTTACAACATTAACCGTGTCAGCGGATATATATATTCCGTCTGTTAAAAATAACATCTACGTATATGATTCAGCTAAAATGTTAAGCGCGGAAACTGTAAATCGCGTAAATTATATGATGGAAGAATTAGAAGCAAAGACAGAAGCTGAAGTACTTGTCGTAACCGTTCCATCTCTTGACGGATATGATATTGAGAGCTATGCAAATCGACTATTTAATACTGTAGGAATCGGAACGAAAGAAAACAACAATGGTGTGCTTCTCTTAATTGCACAAAATGAATATAGAGTTCGTTTAGAAATTGGAGTTGGTTTAGAAGATGTATTAACTGATTCTGTTTCTGGGCGGATTCTGGATGATTATTTTGTTCTCTATCGAGCTAACTCTGATTATGACTCTGCGGTTATTTATGCCTCAACGGCTGTTGCAAATATGCTTGCAAATCATTATGACGTAACTCTTTCAAGTACAGATCCTGATATCAAAATTGTTGTCCATTCCACTTTATACTACATCCTCTTTGATATTATATGTGTTGCTGTTTTTTTAGCAATTATCGTTTTACTCGTTATCATAATTTTATATGTTCGTTATTTTTCCTGGAAGCTTTATAGTAAAACACATATAGCGAAAAAAATTAATCAGATGGAAAAGAAGTATATGGAAGATTGTATTGCCAGTGGAAGAAGTTTTTCTTCATCGAGTTCTTCCGGATCGTCTTCTCACTCTTCTTCCAGTTCAAGTGGCGGTGGCCGCTCTGGTGGTGGTGGAGCTTCCAGATAAAGAATAATGCAAGGAGGTTTTATGAAATCAAGTCAATTTAAACAGATTTTGTTGTCATTATTTATATTTGTTATATTTTGGGTTAATACAATATCAGCATTTGCCAGTATACCAATACCTAATCTTCAGTCTACTGTTTATGTTAATGATAATGCAAATATTATTGATCCGAGCATTGAAAATCAAATAAATGTCATTTTAACAGATCTTAATAATAAAACCGGTGCGCAAGTATTAGTTGTAACTGTGCCATCTCTTAATGGATATTCCATTGAGGATTATGCAAATGAGCTTTTTAATACGATCGGTATTGGTGATAAAGAACGAAACGATGGTGTTCTTCTTTTAATTTCCTCTGGAGATGCAAGAGTTCGATTAGAAATTGGTGTTGGGTTAGAAAGTATATTAACTGATTCTGTATGCGGAAGAATTTTAGATGCAGACTTTGTTCCTTATAGAGCCAAAAATGATTATAATTCCGCCGTACTGAATACAATTACTTCTGTATCGGAAAAAATTACTAATTATTATGATTTTAAAGCAGAACCAGCAGCATATTTGTTAGCATTAATTTTTGTCCTGTTAATTAAATACAATAAAATCATATTTGTGTTTATATGCTTTTTGTGGCTTGCACATCGCATCATGAAATTTGATAGTGAGCATGAATGCGGTGGTGGCGGCGGTAGCTCCAGCTATTATGGTTCCGGATCTTCTGGATATTCTAATTATTCGAGTTCCAGTTCATCTGGAGGCTTTTCGGGTGGAGGTGGTCGTTCCGGTGGCGGCGGTGCTTCCAGATAAATTAATTTTCCAATCTTCTTCCTTCTTTCATACTAAATATGAAAGGAGGATTTTTATGTTCAAAAAGAATGCTTTATTTTATGCAACCATCTTTCTATTTTTGCTATCTTCATTTATTTTATCTTTTACAATAAGAAGCGCTGCTTCTGTTCCTGCTCCTGCAGTATTACAAAACACATTTGTTTATGATCAAGCAAGTATTCTCTCTGATGATACAGAAAAAATAGTCAATAAAATGCTCAATGAATTAGAGGAAAAAACAAGCGCAGAGGTTGCAATCATTACGACGCCTTCGTTATATGGGAATTCTCTCGAAGATTATGCGAACAAACTATTTAATCAATTGGGTATCGGCAAAAAAGGAAAGGATAACGGAGTCTTATTGCTAATATCTGCCGATAACAAAAAAGTTCGATTGGAGATTGGGCGCGGATTAGAAGGTGTTTTAACTGATTCTATTTCTGGACGAATTTTAGATGATTATTTTGTCCCTTATCGAAAAATAAACGATTATGATTCCGCTGTGTACTTTACTACTTCTGCGGTTGCAAATAAGATTGCGGATAGCGCAAATGTTACGCTTAATTGTACTGATGAAAATACAACAGTCGCAGATACAGATGAAGCTTCTGGCATTTTTTATATAATCATTTGGATATTAATTGTTATTGGAATGATCATTCTTTATTTTGTGAATCCAGATCTTTTCTGGATGATCATCTTATCATGTGGACATTCTTCGTCAGGAGGATCGTCAAGTCATTCCGGCCGTTCCAGTGGTGGTTCATTTGGCGGCGGGTTCTCCGGAGGCGGTGGAGCTTCTAGATAATTTAATTGCCGTATTCTATTTTTTCATCTTTTGATCGAAAAAATACAAATTTTAAGGAGTCAAATTTAATGAAAACTAAAGCAAAACGTATTTGTGCCATCTTCTTTTTAATTTTTTACACATTTATGATGTTATCAGCCACTAATGTCTTTGCTGATGTTTATATTCCTTCTGTATTGGAAGATACTTATGTTTATGATTCGGCAGGAATATTATCGGATGAAACTCAACAAAATGTAAATGGTACGCTATATAAGTTGGAGCAAGACACTTCTATTGAGTTTGCAGTTATTACGATTTCTTCTCTAAATGGATTATCTATCGAAGATTACAGTAATCAAGTTTTTAATAAACTTGGGATTGGAAAAAGAGATTCTGATAATGGAATTCTCTTATTGATTGCTGCAGATGATTCTATAGTACGTTTGGAAATTGGTCGAGGTCTCGAAGGTACTCTCACTGATTCTATTTGTGGCAGAATTTTAGATGAACATTTTGTTGATCATCGTTCTGACAGAGATTATGATGCAGCTGTCTCTGAGACTGTTTCATCAATTGTTTCCATGGAATTGAATAATTCTAATGAAGCAAAGCAGATTCAGGATCTTACATTTTTAGAATCCCTACAGCTATTTTTCTTAGCTGCAGTCATTGCTATAGTTATTTTAAGCGAGATTTTTGGTGGTTGTTCTGGTGGTTCTGGTGGCTTCGATGGCTTCGGTGGATCTGGTGGATTTTCTGGAGGCGACTCTTTTGGCGGAGGTTTTTCAGGTGGAGGAGGTGCCTCAAGATAGATTCCCTCTTTCTCGAAAAATCTTACATAATACAAATATAAAATATAAGGAGAAAAAATGAATGAAAAACAAAGTTTTAGTTATTTTGGGCACTATAATCGGAATTATAGTCTTTATTGGAGTTTGTTGTGGCGGATATTATTTATCTGTATGTAATAAGCTTGTTACGTTATCTGAGTCCGTTAATCAGCAAAACAGTTATGTAGCTGCTGCATATCAGGAACGTGCCGATTTGATTTCTAATCTTGTGTCTGTTGTTAAAGGAGCTTCTACTTATGAAAGTGATACGCTTAAAGATGTGACTAATGCCAGGGTTGGCTTAACAAATGCAATTGCGTCTGGCGATGCATCTGAAATGCAATCTGCTGATGAAGAGCTTACAAAATCCATTAATGTTATGGTGGAAGCTTATCCGGAAATTACCGCAACGCAGAACTATTTGTCATTGCAAGATCAGCTGGAAGGATCTGAAAATCGTATCCGTGTAGCCAGAAATTATTATAGTGATGCAATTCAGAAATACAATAGCTATATCAAAAAGCCGATTATTCGAATTATCGCTAAGAATACTGGATATGAAGCAGCCGAATATTTTAAAGCAAGTGCAGGTGCAGAAGTTGCGCCGACGGTGTCTTTTAACTAAAAGAAAAGCCTGGATTTATTCCAGGCTTATTTTTTCTACTCAATTGCTTCTTCTATTTTTTCTTTTACGGATGGACGTTCTATTTCGTCGAGCGAATCTATTGTTTTTGCAATTTTCATGTAGTCTTTTGCTGACGCAGCATGATTCAATAAAAAAGAATCGTATGAAATCATTTCGTCATTTTCCAGAATTTCCATCTCGAGATTTCCATTCACAAGGAACGTGATATTTGGATCATTTTTAGAAACGATTGTTATTTCAAACTCATCATTTTCATTGATTCCGATATATACATTTCCAATATCCTCTCTTTTTAATTTCTCTGATAATTTTTCCAGTTCAGGATTTTCTTTAGGGCCTTCTTTTTCTTTCGTTTCGTTTTCAATCGTGTGACTTGTGATAAAGACATCTTTCGTAAACAGGATATCCTTCGATAAAATTCCGGAAATCTGTTTTTCTACAATCTCTTCCATTTTCTTTACCCGATCTGATGTATAAACATCATCACCCTGGAAGCTGAATTCAAAACCTTTTAAATTGATTAGATCGCTTCTAATTTCTGATGTTAAAAGAAGTTGTCCAATTCTAGTAAAATCATTTCCTAGTCGAGGCTCATATCCGGCCAGCTTGTCGCCAATATCATTGAACTCTTCTTTTTCTATATACGGGAGCATTGCTAAATTTAAATCAAACTCAGGAGCTATTTTCAAGATTTTCTGGGTGTCATTATCTATAAGCACTCCAAAGTTTCCCAAATGGCGATCAACATTGAATGTAATCGAGTCTAATACAATCATTCTTCTGAAATCATCTTCAGAATCGATTGATTCGTAATATGTCAGTAAATTGTCTAACGATTTGTTTTTTAATGGTAATCTTGCCATTGGAACGTACCCTAATTCTTCTGATGAAAAGAGCTTACATTTTGATGCCAATTTTTTATGCAGATAAACAAGATCATAATTAACAGCATTTTTACATAATTTGGATGCGATCTCAGAAGCCATGACCTCACCATATGGTTCTAAGCCGGAGTTTCTGGCGCCTTCAGAGCCTCGCTTGTATAAAAAGATATCTCCATCCTCTCTTTTCCAACACTTCTTAAATGATCCTTCTGTCGATAGTTCTGGTGATGTATCTGAAAACTGTAACCCATATAAACCAATTCCTTCAAATGCTAATTTAGAAATTGTTTCATTGAAATTATTTCTATATAAAGAGATATCTTCCCATGTGACGTCTTCTTTATCCGATTTCACCCAAAAGGTATCATTTAATGATGCAGCATGTGTTACTTTTATAAATCCTGATTTTGTTGAGCAACCGCACTCCTGCATAAGCTTTTTTAAACTAGCGTTATGTTTTGAAGCTTTTCGTCTTTCCAGCCAGAGGTTTATATCTTCCATTCCAATTGGTAAATTATTCTTTTTACACTCAACAAACTTATAGTTTTCTTCTAATGTTCCGACATCAATAAATGTTCCAACGTAAGTGTTTTTGTTCATAAGGAAATACATATGAACACCTCCTAATTATATATAGTATAATATGAATTTATATTTCGCGCAACAATTCTTCTACGACATAATTTTATGTTTCTTAAAATCACTTCTCTTTATTGTTTTGATATTTTTTGAATAATGCACTTTTCAGTGAAGCCTCACATGACTAAAGTCACATGCTTCTGTTTATTGAAGTCTAAGACTTTAATCATTGTTTCCTACTCGCCCATTTCATGGCCTCGGACTACTTATCATCGGTACAGTCATCACGTAGTAATTTGTCGCATTAAGCGGCAATTACCTCATTGAGACTAATGAGTGATGATAAGACACAGGTGCTTCTATGGGAAAGTTCTGGAACTTTTGCCAGGACTTCCTGCTCTGTTGTTATTGATTCCTTCAGAGTCTTTAAAATCTCCCGGATAAAATATCTGGCTCCGATATTATAAGCGGCATTTAGATCACAGTTATATACTTTGCCGTTTGAAAAACGACAAAGGCTATAACTGGAGAATCCAGCTTCTATACCTCTAAGAACTTTGCCGGATCCATCAAAGGCGTACCTGGATGTTCCGTTGGTATTGATTCTGCTGATTCGTATGCCTCTAAGATGAGCACGTTCTGTCACAATTCTTTGAACAGATTTTGCACGCCAAAGATGTAAACGCTGGCGTTTTCTCTTGCGTCCTTTTTTCTTTTGGCAGAGATTTAGATGTTCAAAGACAATCACGGCTACGTGATGTTCGGTTGCCAGATCCATAATAAATTTAGCAGTTTTACTTGTAATATCTGTATTGATGCCATTTACTCTCGCCCAGAGGCGTGGTTTCCTTCTTGCATGTAAGCATTGTGCCCGTTTTACTTTTCCCAGTGCATGTGTCAAAGAGTCGTTTTCTCTGGAAAGACGTAAGAACCGTCTTTCCAGGACCGCGCCCTTTGACGTCATTACAACACAGGTGCAGGCATTATTGATCCCAAGATCTACTGCTAATATTTTTTGATCAAATATATTTGTGTTATTTAGTTTCGCTTTTGTTTCAAAAGCGAAATCTAAATACCAGGATTTATATCTTTTATGTAATATCGGAACACATTCCTTAAAATCAGAACAGTGTCTTATGATATAATCCACATCTGATTTTTTTAGGCTTACATCGATCCAGTCCCAGGTGTTTCTGATAAACACCTTGATTCTGGCCGTGTAAGTTCCAGTACGGATAAACATGTTATCCTTATATAACGCCGGATAAGAATATCCGACCTTTGGAAGTCCTGGACAGGACTTTCTGGTCTTAGGATCGGATTCTTCCCAGTTTTTCTTATTACTCATATAAGAAGATACCATACCAACTGCTTTGCAATTGCAGCGCGTCTGAGATAAGAAGGGAACTTATAGAATTCTGATGAAAAGTCATATATAGGATCAGGATTCTTATTTGTTCTGATCGTGAATCGTTCCATGAGGTTGATCTTTTTCTTGGAAGTGTCTTCCAAGAAAAGGAGATCCCATTTTTTTCTCGCAACGTCAAGAAAGAAGCCCACCGCTTCACGATAAACACGTACAGTTTCTTTTAGATTAAAATCGGTTTTAATTTTTACTGCGTATGAAACATGACCGGTCATGTGAATGCAACTGCTCCTTTCTAAGATCTATATTTAGTATGAAAGATTTGATTAAAAAGGATAAAAAAACCGTATAAAAGATAACTTTTATACGGTTTGTGTGACTAAGTCACACGATTCGTTTACTCATGACTAAAGTCGCGAGAATGCACTCATAAGATTATTCAATATCCATTTGTCTTCATTCCATGTCTCGAATCCTTAGTTTCATTAGAAATCCCAGTTTGAACAATTTTTACATGTTCTTCCTTTGTCGCTTAAACATATAAGTTCTGTATACATCCCACAACAATCGCAATACCCAAGAAGACCATTTCTTGTCCATTTTCCATTGATCTTGACGTATCTGTATTTATGGTTCTGCATTATTTCAGGGACACTGTCCGAGTAGATAACAACTCTTGCACCTGCATGAATACTCGTATTTGATTCTACAAATACAACCTTCTTTCCTTGTGATAATATTTCATTTTGTCGCTTTTCTAATTTATCGTAAAAATCACGCGAAGTAAAACCATAAATGATTTCCTTGTTTGATTCGCAACCATCATATATATTCATAATATCCTCCAATCTTAAACTGCTTCCAGGCTTTGTGATAATTCTGAACTGCGTTTGCTTTATCTTTCACTTTTTAAGAAATCAGATTAACAACACTATTCGCTTTATCTTTATACCTTTCGTTATAAACAAGCACTGCAATGTACTTATCCTTACATGTAATTAGTAATTCATCATTCTTAAATATCCTTTCCTTTTTGTTTTTAAAACATAATTTCAAATCGGATTGCTCAACCAATTTACGTTCAATATAATTCATGTTCTTCTTCCGTAAAATATATATTGTATTATTCATCGTCATCATCCTTTTTTGAAAACTTTTCAAAATTAGACTTATATAAACTATCCAAGTTCAGTGAAGCATCACATGACTAAAGTCACAGGCTTCTGATTATTGAAGTCTAAGACTTCGATTATTGTTTCCTACTCGCCCATTTCATGGCCTCGGATTACTTATCAATATCTATTTGTCTTCATTCCATGTTTTGAGTTCTTAGTTTTATTCTAATCGCAATCACAATTAAGAATATATCTATCGTCAATATTTGTATTTAGCAACCATATCTTCCCAGTTAGCTATGATACAGACCTTGTCTATTTCCTCTGCAATGCGTTCTCTTTGTTTAGAAGCAATACAAGGAGTACCCTTTAAAGCTCTGCCTATTGTTAATTTAACATCATCTAAGGTTTTCCCTTTTCTTAGCTTTAAATTACATCTTCTCAATTTATCCGGCAATGTCTTTTTACAAACATTACCGTAATTAAAAAACCACTCTGCCCATAATTCTTCTGCAAATAGTTCTTGTGGTAATCTCATTTTGCACCTCTCATTCTACTTTCTTTTCCTATGAAACACGTATTTTCATTTCTTTTTATAAACAATTTTTGAAATTTCCTTTGTCAGTCTTTCTGTATCATTAACGATGTGAGCTAACCTATCATCGGTACAAAAATCCCACTGCTCATCTTCATTCACTTTTTTTATCACTTCAAGCGACTGAGACAACAGCCTATTTACACTTTGTAATGCTTTTGTTGTATTGTCTTTATCAATAATATGCCCTGCCATAATATTTACCTTACCTTTCTTAATCATATGAAACCCGTATTTCTACTTTTTTCGTCTTCTATCACATATGAACTTTATTACCTTTTCATACGTTTCTGGTGTTCGTGGCAATTTATTCTTCTTATTTTTCTTTGTTTTGTCATTTAACCGCTCTTCTTTCTGTTTCACAAGCAGCCAAAACCCTATCAAAAACCCTATCATCAAAACGTAGACCGTTAGTACAATACCTGCAATCATTATCATTCGATCTGTATTGATTGCAGGTGGAATTACTACATAAACTCGTGCAATACCTGCAATCATTATCATTCGATAGCCTCCTTTAGTGTTTTACCGATTGAATCGTGAATCACTAAATCTGCATATTCATCGTAATTTGTTGCTTCGTCGTTGATAATTACAAGGTACTTTCCCTGAAATCCAGTTACAAGTGTATTGGCCGGATAAACGGATAAAGATGTCCCGGCAACAATCAAAAGATCTGCATCTGCGACTGCTACTCTTGCATCATTCCATACTTTACGAGGAAGTGGTTCTCCGTACAAAACAATATCTGGCTCAATGACTTGTTTTTCTTCATTAATTTTTCTCTCCAATTCTGAGGCTTCCTTGATTTTTCCGCTTTGTTTATATTCTTTCAGTTTATTCTCGATATAATTATCTGTTAATCCGCAGTCACAACGAGGAACCAGAGGCATCTTTTTGATTTCATCTAATGTGAATGTTTTTCCGCAGTACGGGCAATGGCAAGTATTGATGGTTCCATGAATATGGTAGACCTTTTTCGATCCTGCCAACTCATGTAAATTATCAATATTTTGAGTAACGATTGCTTTTAGCTTTCCAGATTCTTCTAACTTTACCAATGCATAATGGGCATTGTTTGGTTTTACTCCATCAATCAAGATCTTATTTCTGTAAAAATCCCAGAACCAATCCGGATGATCTTCAAAACACTCAACAGAAAGAAGATATTCTGGGTCTACATCATATTTCTTCTTATAAAGTCCGTCTTTTCCTCTGAAATCAGGAATACCGGATTCTGTTGATACACCTGCGCCGCCAAAAAAGACTACGTTTTCTGATTCGTCGATCATATTTTTTAATGTTTCAATATCTGTCATAGTTTCTCTTCCTTTCTATTTTTCTACCTTTAGTATGTTAGTTTTCCGGATTAATAAGACGTTAATTATCTTCATCTTTTTTTTACCATTATCTAAATATATCAAAGATTAAAGGAGTGTTAAAAATGATGAATTCGCTTATCTATATAGTTCATGATGAAAATACAATGAGACATTATCCTGTTCTGGGAAATGAAAACTCCACACCTGATTCCATCTGGTTATCACAAAAATCTTTATTTACACCGGGATCCGTAGTCACAATCAAATCCTTAGACGGGAAAAATAAGAAAACATTTGTATGTGAAAAATAGAAAGGAGAAACTATATTTATATAGTGATGATAAATTATGAATAGAGTAACAGAATTAAACACAGAGGCAGAAGCAAAGTTAAAAAAGTACTGTACCGATAAGAAGAAAGCAAAAGCTATTCATCAGTTATTTAAGACGAAAGAAACACCAATTTCAGATTTTCAGTATTATGGCTTACAGCTCATTTATGGATTGGCTAAAAGATGTAAATCTGATGGAAAAGATATCGGTAAAGTTTCTATGGAGACATCTGATATTCCTGGTAGAAAATATAAATCAGATATCTTGCTTGAAAAATATAAGCTTGTATTCGAATTTGATGGAACGATGCATGACACAAAGGAAGACATTGAAAAAAGAAATGTATATGAACAGAACGGATACCGAGTAATTAGTGTTCGATCGGAATCTCTACCACCAATTAAACATAGAGACGTGATTATTACTTCGGATAATCGTCTCACAAATAAAGCAAGAGAAAAAATTTTATTAAAGCTCTATGCAATTTTAAAAATACCTGCTTACTCATTAAAAGACGTATTAAATTGCACAGCAAAAGATCTTGATTTATTTATCGCAAACTATTGGTATGAAAATGATCGTGGTTATTTCAATGAAAAAATGTTACCATTAATTTCTGACTAATGAATTCGAAAAAAATACTTTTGTTTATCAAAAGTTGTATATATATATAAGATCTATCAAAGGAGGGCTACCCTCCTTTTTTTATTTTTATTTTTTTGTAACCATAATGTTGTTATCAATTTTAAAGAAAGAAGGAGTATTATTATGATGAACGTTATGGAGAAATATGAAGGAACTATTAAAGAAGTTAAAGATGATGTTATTTCTTTCGATTTAAGTGAAGAAATGATGGAAAAGTTATCTATTAAACCTGTCAGCACGATCTATGATACATATAATTATGATATCTTTGATTTTGCAAAGTCTAACAGAGGCATCTGCAGAAACGTTGTAGAAAAAATCAAGAAATCGATCAAAGATGGTAAGTTTATCGGAACGATTGTTGTTGCTGAACTCGACGGTAAGTTTATCATTATTGATGGACAGCATCGTTTTGTAGCTCTTAAAGAATTAGGACTTCCGATTCGTTTTATGATTCAGAAAGGTCTTACGAGAGAAGAGATTGACCGTATTCCGAGAATGATGAACCTCGCTCAGCATGTTTGGAAGACAATGGAATTTATCATTAGTCAGGCCAATATTGGAAATGAGTCATATGTAAATCTCTTAAAGATATTTGATGAGTATAACTTACCAACTGCAACAATCATAGGCGCAGTTACACAGTTTTATGCAAATTCCTGCAATGGAAAAGCAATGAACGTTATTAAAGATTTATTGCTTGATTTCCCGGATGAAGACGTAGACGCTGTTGAAAACAAATTAGATTCAATTCTTGAATTGAAAACATTTATTGATGATAATGATTTTCACGGAAAAAAGGATCTTCTTTTAAATGCGGTTCTTTGTACAGCAGCTTACGATAGTCGTTTTACTGTTGAGAAATTTTTCCAGGCACTTCCTAACGGGACGAAGTTTTTAGCACTTGACCGTACAAATTTTGCGAATTGTGTAGAATATGTTACAAAAGTCTATAACAGCGCTTATAAGACAAAGCTTCGTTCGAAGTCCATCGTTGAATGGAATGAGATTTCTTCCTATGAGCGAGCTTTAGAATATGGACTTAATCCAAATAAGCCTAATGCTCTTGTTCAGAGAGAAAAGAAAGCATTAGAAAAAGAACTTATTAAAAAAATGAAGAAGAACAATCAAAAGTGTGTTGCTTAAAAATTAGACCTGCATTTTGCAGGTCTTTTTTGTTTTAACATGTTAATCAACATACTAATTGTGATTATGAAAGCAGGAGAAATATCACTCTCCTGTTTTTTATATTAAAATTTTAGGAGGGTAAACATATGACGAAATTCAAAAAATGGAAAGAGGAAAAATATAATAAGGCCGCTGCATCTGTTTCCGCCTCTCTCGATTGGTTCGAGAAAGACATTATCAGCTATTATGCAGCAATGAAATGGGCTGATGATGAGATTCGAGATTACACCCAAAAGGAGCTTTCTTATATTCGGGAACTTACTCCAAAAGTGATCGCAGGTGAAGAGACAGTCTCTTCATCGACATTAAAAAAGAGACAGAAGAAAAATTCCAGATACATTTTCTGGATGAAGTTTTACAAGAAATTTCTTACTGTCTTAAGAGTTGTCACAAATGGTGTGTTTCATGTTTATATGGTTCCAAAGTTTGCAAAGCTCAACTTCTTTTCCATGCTTTGAATTCAAAAAGAGTCGGTTTCCCGGCTCTTTTTTCATGAGGTCCAATGATGGTTATCATCATCATCTTCTTCTCCACTTTTTACGATCTGAAACAACTTTCTTGCAAACTCTTCGCTTATTATATCGATATCATCCATGACTTGTACGGAAAGGTTTTCATAATGCTTAAAAATCTCTCGGATCATGGTTTCAGCTAAATGGCTCTCATATTTTAAGGTATGAATTGTTGACAGAGTCAGATGCATAGGCAGCCTCCTTTTTCTTATGATAAGCATATCAAACAAATGTTCATAAGTCAATCTATTTGCTTTTTGTCATCTGAAGAAAATTATCACCATTACATTCTTACTTAGAAAACTTTCTTGCTTCTGGCAAGATTTGAGGAGTGGCTTTCCTATTTCTTCCAGATCAAAAAGAAAAAAGGAATGTCTTTGGAATAATTCCTCTGATATTCCGGAATTAGGCAGGCATAATGTCCTGCCTTTTCTTATACAAAAAAAAGCAGGATAAAGCCTGCTTCTATTTTCGTTTTCCATCGTATTTATCAAAACAATTCTTTCTACACAGATAACAGCGAGTATCTTTTTCATTCATACATGCTTCACAAATCATTTTTTGAACTCTCATAGGAAATTTTAATTCTCGTTCTTGGATTAATTTTATAATTGCTGGAAGCATTAATCCTTTTTCATAGACATGTCCTTTGATTTCTCTCCTATAATCAAAACCGTCATCTCTTCTGTTCCAAGCATCCGTCATTGCAACAAATTCCGATAATCCAATATAATGTTTCGGACATCTCTTTTTATATATTCTTTCCCACTTAGCATCTAATTCTTTGTCTTTTTTCTCTATAGAAATTGTTTTTTTATTAACAATATCTTCAGCAATTTTTTTTGCTCTTGAAAGTGGCGTACTTGAATCTGCAATGTTTATGTAATCGATATTTATATATTTCCCGTAAGTAAGTTCCCATCCGTCAACACCTTTAGACAGAACTGCGATATTTTTTTCTATGCCACTCTCTTTCGTAAATAAGCTATATATTTCCAGGTCCATAAAACTACATGCTTTTCTCCATTCCATAACTTTTCTCCTTTTATTAGCTTTTACTATTAGTATGGCATAGAATTGGGCAAAACAAAAAAGACGGATAAACCCGTCTTTTTCCAGTAACTTATGATTGATCTGGCTGAGTCAATTACCCATGTCTAAAGGCACGGGAAAATCTACTTTATCTCAATATAATTAAGATTTCTTGATCTAACAACTTTCCAGATAAAGTAGATGGGTCTACAATACGAAGGAAAGTGTGTGATCATCGTCTAAATACA
>OGEZ01000663.1_pt1 | contig 26038 bp, 19 predicted proteins | sample 1570831 | NCBI WGS metagenome assembly OGEZ01 (sample SAMEA2582059, study PRJEB24529) | metagenome | biome: Human gut stool | place: China | collected 2011
CCCTTAGAATCCGTTTAGGTTCCGCTGTCAACTCACCATCCCATGCTAATAAGTTAATACAAAGACCCGCTCCATGAGTCCGAGGACCAGGGAGCGGGTCTTTGTATTTTTATGAATTGTAGGGCCGTAGGGAGGGGATAATGTGAGATTTTTACATATTAAATATGATACTATGGGTGAAAATTTGGGCATTCATAAAGTTATAATATCTATATAAAAGAATGTGATTATATATTAGGGGGATATCTATGTATCAATATAGGGCTAATGTAGAATTTGATATAGATGGATTAAAGGACTTTTATATAGATGACTTAATGGAGCAAGAATTAAATATTTATTTAATGGTTGAATGTTGGATTCGAGATTATATTGATATTAATGATATGTATATTAGAATGGTTGAAGATAGATATGAAATAGTAGAATGGGAATCTTTTATTCCGAGTGATTTATCATATCGTAGTTTATTTGTGGCTAGCAATTATAAACTTGGATATAAAAATCAGTGTATTGATTATTTATATGCAAGATTTAAACAAGTTGTAAAGGGTGAACTCATAAGCAATTCTTTAATAGATAGATTAGAAATTGAACGAGTATATCTTTTACAAAACTCTATGCACATTCTATTAAATTGTAATTTTAAAATTGATTTTGAGAAGTTTATAAAACGATGGATGGTGATTTGTAGTACCGAATATCATCCTGTATACTATAAATTAAAAGGTAATGTATTTATTGTATGAAGTTTGTATTATTTAATTTGGAGGTTGATATAATGGGGACTGTATGGAGATTACAAACAAGAACAGATAGTAAAGATGGTAAAAAAATATCTACTTATTGTAGAGAAAAATCTATTGCAGCTGTTGGGTGGAGTATCAATGATGATCAAATAAAAGCGTATAATTCAGAAGCTTTTGATAAAATTCAATCTATCAGAGCTAGTATTAAATCTAAAGATATTTATTATAAGGTTCTTGAAGAGTATAATTTATTCAATATTAAAGCTGGTAAGAAGATAGTTGCCGTAGAGACTTTAGAACGAGTAAAGCCGGGGGACTATATTTGGATGCGTGATAATGGTATATATTACTTAGGTTATGTTGGAAATAATTTAAGGTATGTATATAATCCTAGTATTGACGCACTAGAACATGATGCAGCAAATCAAATAGAAGATGTCGAGTGGAAACCAATTGGTGATGAGAGTCAAGTTCCAGGTGTTATTGCCACAGCATTTATTCGAGGTAGAACTCTTCAATGTGTAAGAAAAGCTTATATGTATGAGTATGCTTCTTTTATTTATAATGGAAAACCTTTAGTGGTAAATGTTGAGTCCAATGACTCTTTAAAACAATTATTTTATAATTGCCTATCTCCATCAGATTGTGAGGATTTGGTTTGCTTGTATTTATATGATAAGGCGAATTATATTGCAATTCCATCTACTAATAAGATAGCTACTGAGTTATATGAATGTGTATTAGTTAACCCACTTAATGGTAAATTGGCATATCCTCAAGTGAAAAAAGGGGATAAAAAATTAAACCCTAATGATTATATAGAGCTGATTAAAGATAATCCGAATAAAGAGGTATATTTATTTTCATCCGAGGACAAGGTTGTAGGGGAGACTCATATAGATAATATACATATTATTTCTCCGGATGAACTTTATAGTTGGGCGAAAGAAAAAATAGAGGGTAATAGCTTTTTAATCCCTGAGGGTATTGTAAAATGGTATAAACTGATACATTCATCAAAAAATAGTTAAAAATTAGGAGAGTGACTATGAGTCAAGTATTTAAACAAGATCTAACAGATAACTCTGTTCGTCCTGGTGGTTTGTTTTTCGTTGAGTTATTAATGCCTAAGCAGTGTGATATGCCTACTCGCGATGCAATGGTAGAGGTATTCACAAAGCATTTAGGTCCTGTTGATTGCTTTAGTTATGGCGTTGAATCTGCTGGTTTTGCACCTCAGAATTATAAGGTTCATTACGAGGATAACGATGCAGATATTTCACCAACCTTGATGGTGACGAATTGTGAAAAAATCGACAAACCTGTACTAGATGATTTTACACGTAGTCAGGTTTGGGATTGTCCAAATGTAGATGACTTGCTAGATGAGTGCCAATATAGAGTATTTGCTACAGACATGTTAGCTTCGGGTTTAGAACCTAAAGAACGAGCTGATATGCTCGTGAAATATGTAGATGCATTGCTAGAGCTATATCCATCCTGTAAGGCCGTTGTCTTTGGTCCATCTCGTAAGTTCTTAAGTCGAGAAACCATTGAAAATCATCCTGATAAAGCTGTAACACGTTTTATTTATTATGCCGTGAATGTGCGATATTTTAGCATTCAAGGCACAGATGATATGATGGTTGACTCTCTAGGTATGAGTACCTTATTCTACCCTGATTTGCAGTATCATTTTCACGGTATGAACCCCGATGAAATTGTAAATCATGCGTATAGTGTATTGTATTATATCTTTGAGCACGATAATCCTATTGATGACGGGCAAACGATTGCAGGCTTAGAAAATGGAGATATGAATCCAGATATTAAATGGGCGGTTCAGTATGAGGACTCCTTAATTCAACCTGTTCGAACTGTTATAGATATTAATATGGGAGAATATGCATCGGGTACTCGTTAGTTGTTAATCGATGAAAGGTGTGAGCATTATGAGTAATCAACGTATTTTTGACATGGAACTTGTGAAAGTTGAAAGTCTAGAGAAAGCTGTTAGGACACCATTTTATGAAACTGATTCCACAGGTGGTTCAGTATGGGTTATTAAACCTGGTCAAACCTTACCAAAGCATTACCATCATAACTCTGATGATATATGGGTTATATTGCAAGGCAAGGGGGTATTTTATCCAACGCCTGATACGGAGGTGCCTTTTACAAAGGGGCAAGTTATAGTATCTAAAAAGGGTGAATGTCATGGCGCAAAAAATACTGGAACAGAAGATGTTATCTTTGTGAGTATCGTTGCTCCTGTACCTGCTGATTATGACCCTGTTAGTACTAATTAATATGAAAGCACTTTATAGTATTTTATTATCTTGTAATAGAGATAGAGTTATACTATAAAGTGCTTTTTATTTTATACAGTTATTCTTTGTGAATATACCTTTTCTATTTTCAGATGCTATCATTTTGGTTTTGCTATTCTTATTTGTTATTTCTATATTCTATATAATTCCATTGACAGAGGACTTTTGTTTTCTTAAGATAATAAGGTATGTAATATCTTAAGTAGTAGAAAGGAATTATATGAACTCATCTACACCAGAGCCTCAAAGTGGGGCCATCGACTTTAAGGACTTTACGACGCGGCGTATGCTCCATGTAGTCCTACCATTATTTATTGTTTCTATTATTGCCTTCCTAGACCGTGTAAACATTGCCTATGCAGGCTTGACCATGAAAGAGAACTTGCCATGGTTGACGCCAGAGGTATTTGGTATGGGCGCCGGTATCTTCTTTATTGGTTATGTTTTATTTGAGGTGCCTGCATCATTAATAGCGGCTCGCTGTAATGCAATGCATTGGGTGGCGCGTATCATGTTTAGTTGGGGGCTCGTATGTATTCTTATGACGACGATGACCACTGAGTTGGAATTTTATGTTTATCGATTTTTACTTGGTCTATGTGAGGCTTCTTTATATCCTGTAATTTATTCATTACTCATTCCAAATTGGTTCTTGCCAAAGGAGCGAGCGAAGGCAATCTCCTTGATGTTGACATCTTTATTGTTCTCTAACATCATTGGTGGGCCATTGGCAGGTATTTTATTGGATACAACGTTCTTTGGTCTACATGGTTGGCGTACACTCTTTATCGTTGAAGCTATTCCTGCTGTGATCTTTGCGTTCATTTTCGCATTCTGGATGAAAGAGCGTCCTGAACATGCATCTTGGGTAACTGATGTAGAAAAGGTATATATTAAAGCCGAGCTTGAAAAAGAAGAGCAACAAAAGCAAGCCGCAAAGAAATATACTATTTGGCAAGCGTTAAAAGACCCAAAAGTATTGCGTTTAGCGTTAATCTATTTCTTGTGGGTTATTGGTTTCTGGGGCTTTAGTTTTTGGATGCCTCAAGTTCTTAAAAGCTTATCTGGATGGCCACCAAGCGTGGTAGCGTGGTCTATTGCTATTCCAATGACAGCAGCCTTACTTGTACAAATATACTGTGGTTACTCTTCTGAAAAGCGCAATGAAAAACGTTGGCACGTTGCTACTACATTGTTCATTGGTACTATTGGTTTCTTAGCAACACCACACAGTCCATCTCCAGAAGTTAGCTTATTCTTTATATGCTTAACTGCAGTAGGTGTTTACGGTGGTATGGGTGTATGGTGGACCATGCCAACAACCTTCTTATCTGGCGCTGCTGCAGCGGGGGCGATGGGACTCATTAACTCTTCAGGTAATATGGGGGGCTGGGTAGGTCCTTATATGCTTGGATTCATCAATGGTCACACTGGTAGCTTTGCTTATGGTTACTATGTAATGGGGGCTTGTATGTTCCTTGCTGGCCTATTAATTTTGACACTTCCAAAATCTATGGAGCATAAAGAGGATTAAGTAGAGCTATATTATAGATAACTAGATTATAGACAACTTAATAGGAAAATATTTAACGAATGCTTCAATGGTGTGATTTTGGATACTATTCAATTTTATGTTACAATTTACAAAATAGTATTATTTAAACTTGAGGAGACAGAATATTGAAAGAGTGTAGACCTAAGTTTGATGAAATTACATCATTTGATGAATTTAAAAAATATTATTGGTATCGTGATGAACTTTCACAAATATGTAAATCATTAGGATTAGAATACAGGGGAACAAAACAAGAACTTAATCATATTATTGAGCAGTACTTTAAAGGCGATTTAATTAAAAAATCATCAATAAAAAATAGAAGAAGGCAAGTGGAAACTATTACTTTAGATACACCATTACTTGAATGTAATTTTTCCTTTAATACGAAGTTTAGAGAATATTTCTCTGATTTAATAGGTGTTTCACGATTTAAATTTAATGCTGATATGGCTACTGCTTGGAGAAAAGTAAAAAGTGAAAAAAATATAAGCTTTACTATTGGAGATTTGCTGAAAGTATATTATGGTGAATCAGATTATGCAAAGTATGATAATTCGGTTTGTCAATGGAATCAATTTTATAAGGATTTTTGTGCAGATGAATGTAGTTGCAATTATTCGAATAAATTAAAAGTAGCGTCTATTATTTGGAAAGAGGTTAGAGATTCAAAAAATGAAAAAATTTATTCAAAGGAGCTTTTAAGTGAATATGCATATAAATTAGAAGGGTATCGCAAGTAGGAGCAACTTGTCATTGCAGAGACGTATTATGGGAAAATTAGCAATTAAATCTATAATAGAATAATGAAAAAAGCACCTTATATCCTATGAGAAGAGTCATTTGTGATGACTTTTGTAGGTATGTAAGGTGCTTTTATTTATTCCTGATTTCTTTATTGATTTTGTTTTGTTACATCAGGCACTTTCCCAGGATTCATATCGAGGTTTAGATCTGTGGATTTGAATGGGCGTGGGTTTGCCTCTGGTGGTTGTACTTTAAGTTCTGGATGTAACCATTGTAATTGTTTTAGTTCCCAGTCGTACTTGGCACCGTCATTTTGTAGTTGACGAATATCTTTTAGGATTTCGTCTAGTTGGTCGCTATGCTTATTAGCCATCCCTTCAAGAATGTAAAGACGACCTGCTACACTGTCGATGGTAGAACCATCGTGGTCTTCATCGACACGCCATTGTAATTCAGAGATTTGTATTTGCTGGAATATGATAACGATAACCAGCACAATGATAACGCCCCACATGGGAGCTTCTTTAGCTTTCAAAAGGGCTCGCAATTTAGATGCGAGCCCAGATGGTTTGTTCATTATTGACGATCCTCGAGTTGTAATCCAGGTAATGGTAATTTGGAGTTTACAAAGTCTAACCACAAGCGAGAAGCGTGGGAGAGGTAATGACCTTTTTTCCAAATTACATAAAGGGTATGAATAATTTCAGGTACGAGAGGTCTTACGACAACCTTAGAACCAACCTCCGTATTTTCACCTACCTCAGGGCAGAGACGAGATGGTAATAATGCGATAGCAAGGTTTGCACTAACCGTTTGTAACATGAGATCACGTTGGCTCGTTTCAAACACGATATGCGGTTGGAAGCCGGTGTGTTTACAAGCTTTGATGATTTCATCATGTAAGTTGAAATCGTCTTTATGCAATACAAAGGATTCATCAGCTAGCATTTCTAGGCGAATTTCTTTTTCTTTTGCTAAAGGGCTAGATTTTGGAATGATAACGGACAGTGGGTCACTCGTAAGGTAGAAAGATTCAAATTCTTTAGGGTTTGGTTTAGTACAGATGATGCCAATATCAATTAAACCTTCCTGAACGCTGATCTCAACCTTTTTAGAACCTTGTTCGTAGAGTTCCAATTCGATTTGTGGATATACTTTTTTAAATTCACCTAATAACTGGGCAAAAATGGGAGCATCAGTAATTGGTGGAATACCAATTCTGATGGAACCTTGCTCCAAACGAAACTCGTTTTCAAAATCAGTTTTTAGATGTTCAAACATAAACACAACGCGTTTAGCGTGGGTTAAGAAGATGGTACCCCCATCAGTAAGTTCTACAGATTTAGCATTACGCATGAAGAGAACAACACCAAGTTCGTCTTCTAAAGCTTTAATTGTACGGCTGATTGCAGATTGGGAGATGTGTAAATTCCTTGCAGCCTTACTAAAGCTTTTTTGATCAGCTACTTCAACGAAGTATTTCAAATGATGAAAATCCATAATTAACCCCCTAAAAATAAAACTTGGTTATAGGACGTGACCTAACTAAATGAGAATAGTTATTACTGTAATGCAATTAGCTATTACTTTATGTAAAGCATGGATAGCAATATTGGCAAAGCGACAGTCACTGTATGTGTTGCGTTGATAGGGCCCAGCACGTTATAATTAGCATATAGGGCTATATCAAGTTATGATATTAGGAATTATGGTTGTGCCCATCACAAAAAAGTATGCTCACACATAATGCCATATTATATATAACATATATATTATTGCATTATTTTTTCATGTGCGCAAGTTTGTAATGGTTGTTATTCCTAAACATAATGATAGATTAAGCAAGTGTTCTATTTTTGCTAAATGCTTAAGGAGGCAATAATCACATGAGTCGTAAATTTAAAACTATGGACGGCAACCAAGCGGCTGCTCACGTTTCTTATGGTTTTACAGAAGTTGCTGCGATTTATCCAATCACTCCATCTTCTCCAATGCCAGAACACATTGATGAATGGGCTGCATCTGGTCGAAAAAACATCTTCGGCAACACTGTTCAAGTTGTAGAAATGCAATCTGAAGCAGGTGCTGCTGCTGCAACCCACGGTTCTTTACAAGCTGGTGCATTAACAACAACTTTCACATCTTCCCAAGGTTTGTTATTGATGCTTCCTAACTTATATAAAGTAGCAGGTGAATTACTTCCAGGTGTATTCCAAGTAGCTGCTCGTGCATTGGCTGCACATGCTTTGGCTATCTTTGGTGACCACCAAGACGTAATGGCTGCTCGTGCAGCTGGCTGTGCTATGTTAGCTGAATCCTCTGTACAAGAAGTAATGGACTTGTCCGCTGTAGCTCACTTGACAGCTATTAAAACTCGCGTACCTTTCATCAACTTCTTTGACGGTTTCCGTACATCCCACGAAATTCAAAAAATTCAAATCTGGGACTATGAAGATTTAAAACCATTGGTTGACATGGATGCTGTTAAAGCGTTCCGTAAAAATGCTTTAAATCCAGATGCTCCTGTAACTCGTGGTACTGCAGAAAACCCTGACGTTTACTTCCAACATCGTGAAGCATCCAACAAATTCTACTTGAACGTTCCTGACGTTGTAGAACACTACATGAACGAAGTTAACAAATTGGCAGGTACTAACTACCAATTGTTTAACTATCATGGTGCTCCTGATGCTACTGACGTTGTTGTAACTATGGGTTCTTCCGCTCAAGTTGTAGAATCCACCGTGGATTACCTCAACAAATTGGGCCGCAAAGTTGGTTTTATCAACGTTCATTTGTTCCGCCCATTCGCAACAGATCGTTTGTTGAAAGCTCTTCCTAAAACTGTAGAACGCATTGCAGTTCTTGACCGTACTAAAGAACCAGGTGCTTTGGCTGAACCATTGTTCTTAGACGTACAAGCAGCTGTAGTTGACGGTGGCCGTAATGTAAAAGTTATCGCTGGTCGTTATGGTTTGAGCTCCAAAGACGTTATCCCTGCAGACATCGTTGCTGTATTCGATAATTTAGCTGCTGAAAATGGTAAGAAATTCTTCACATTGGGTATCAATGATGATGTTACATTCTTGTCCTTAGATCGTGCTGAAGGCGTAGAAGTTGAAACTCCTGGTTTGACTGAATGTAAATTCTGGGGCTTCGGTTCTGACGGTACTGTAGGTGCGAATAAATCCGCTATCAAAATCATCGGTGACCACACTGATATGTATGCTCAAGCATACTTTGACTACGACTCCAAAAAATCTGGTGGCGTAACAATGTCTCACCTTCGTTTTGGTAAAAATCCAATCAACTTGCCTTACTTGATTACTGAACCTCAATTCGTAGCATGTCACCGTCAATCTTATGTACATGAATACGACTTGATTCGCGGCATCAAAAAAGGCGGTACATTCTTATTGAACTGTACTTGGTCTCCTGAAGAATTGGATGAACATTTACCTGCTAAATTACGTCGTCAAATCGCAGAAAAAGAATTGAACTTCTACATCATCAATGCTGCGAAAATCGCTTCCGAAATCGGTTTGGGCGGTCGTATCAACATGGTAACGCAAGCTGCATTCTTCAAATTGACTGAAATCATCCCTGTAGATGATGCTGTTAAATACCTTAAAGAATCCGTAGTAACTTCTTACGGTAAAAAAGGTCAAAATATCGTTGACATGAACAATGCTGCTATCGATCAAGGTGTTAACGCTTTGGTAAAAGTAGATGTTCCTGCTAGCTGGAAAGACGCAGTAGATGATGGCAATCATGCAGTTAAACCTGGTTGCGAATCTTGCCCATCCTTCGTTCAAAATATTGCACAACCAATCAATGCACAAGCTGGTTATGATCTTCCTGTATCCAAATTCTCTGGCTATGAAGATGGTACATTACCTGCTGGTACTGCTAAATTCGAAAAACGCGGTCCTGCATTGTTCGTTCCAAAATGGTTGCCTGAAAACTGTATTCAATGTAACCAATGTTCCTTCGTATGTCCACATGCTACAATTCGTCCAATTTTGGCAACTGAAGCAGAAGTGGCTGCAGCTCCAGAACATTTCGATACAATCCCTGCATTGGGTGCTAAAGATCTTCAATTCCGTATCGCTGTATCCCCATTAGATTGCTTGGGTTGCGGTAACTGTGTTGATATCTGTCCAGCTCCTAAAGGCAAAGCTATCGTGATGACATCCATCGATACTGAAATCGAACAAGCTGAAGCTTGGAACTATGGTGTTAACCTTCCTGTAAAAGAAAATCCTATGAAGAAGGAAACTGTTAAAGGTTCCCAATTTGAACAACCATTGTTCGAATTCTCCGGTGCTTGCGCAGGTTGTGGTGAAACTCCTTATGCTAAATTGTTAACTCAATTGTTCGGTGACCGTATGATGATTGCCAATGCAACTGGTTGTTCCTCCATCTGGGGTGCTTCCATGCCTGCATCTCCATACACAACTAACCAACAAGGTCATGGTCCTTCTTGGGCAAACTCCTTGTTCGAAGATAATGCTGAGTATGGTTATGGTATGTACATCGGCGTTAAGAAAATCCGCCAACAATTAGTAGAATTGGCTGCTAAAGCAGTTGAAACTGCTACTGGCGAATTGAAAGACGCTTTAGAACAATGGATTGAATTTGCTAACCTTGGTGCAGCTACTCGTCAACGTTCCGAACGTTTAGTAGCAGCTATCGAAGCTGAAGGCGCTACAACTCCTGAATTGAAAGAAATTCTTGAGAAAAAACAATTCTTGATCAAACGTTCTCACTGGATCTTCGGTGGTGACGGCTGGGCATACGACATCGGCTTCGGCGGTGTTGACCATGTATTAGCTTCTGGCGAAGACGTAAACATCTTCGTATTCGATACTGAAGTATACTCCAACACTGGTGGTCAAGCATCTAAATCCACTAACGTAGCAGCAGTTGCTCAATTCGCAGCTTCTGGTAAACGTACTAAGAAGAAAGACCTTGGCATGATGGCTATGTCTTATGGTTATGTATACGTAGCACAAGTAGCTATGGGTGCAGACAAAAACCAATTGATGAAAGCTGTTACAGAAGCTGAAGCATATCCAGGTCCATCCTTGATCATCGCTTACAGCCCATGTATCAACCATGGTATCAAAGCTGGTATGGGTAAAGCTCAAGAAGAACAACGTAAAGCAGTTGCAGCTGGTTACTGGGATCTTTACAGATACAACCCTCAACTTAAAGAAGAAGGTAAAAATCCATTCTCCTTGGATTCCAAAGAACCAACTGAAAGCTTCCAAGATTTCCTTAAAGGTGAAGTACGTTACGCTTCCTTGGCTAAAGCAGCTCCAGACGTTGCAGAAGAATTATTCGCTAAAACTGAAAAAGACGCTAAAGAACGTCGCTTAAGCTATGTTCGCTTGCAAAAAGGTTTTGAAGACGTAAAATAATTCGTTATTTAACGACTGAGAACTATATGAGGCACCCTTTCAAGGGTGCCTCTTTTGTATGTAATACTATATAGCTAAATGTGTTAATATCATATTATTTAGGTAATAACTGCTTTAAACGTAGGTAATATACTAGTAATTTGGTATAATGATAAATAACAATGTATATTTCATAAAGTTAAACATAGAGGTACATATGGCTAAGGATAATTCACAAATAGCAATGGAAGACATGCAACAAACGATATATAAAGAGTTAGGCTATAAATCCTATCCATTTCCTTTTACAACGCCGGCCTATTTAGAAGCATATGGTGCTCTTGTAGGGCTAAATACTCCACCTGCGAAGACAGCTCGTGTTCTTGAACTAGGCGCTACTTATGGCGGTAATATTATTTCTCAAGCTGTATTTAACCCAGAGGCGACCTTTGTAGGCATTGAACTTTCACAAGACCAAGTAGAGAAGGGCAATCAAATCATCAGTGATGCCAAACTAGATAATGTATCCTTGATACAAGGAAACATCTTGAATTTTGAGGAATCGATGGGGACCTTTGATTACATTATTGCCCATGGATTCTACTCTTGGATTAGTGATGAAATGAAGGATAAATTGCTCAATATTATTTCTAGTCATTTGGCTGATAATGGCATTGCCTATGTGTCGTACAATACGTATCCAGGCTGGCATACCATGGAAGAGGTTCGTCAGCTTATGCTATTTGCTAATCGTGGCCAAGATAAGTTGACCCATAAGGAAAAGGTGTTGCGCGGGAAGACTGTAGGCAGTCTTGTAGGTGCTCAAATTCTTAACTATGATAATCTTAAAGAACGAAATAGTAAATTCCTTGGTGCATTGCGCTCTATTATGCAAAAGGATGACTATTATGTAGGTCATGATCATCTAGAGCCTCATAATGATCCATGCTATTTCTATCAATTCAATGATCATTTGAAAGCGCATGATCTTGCGTATGTATGCGATGCAGACCTTACACTATCTATGGTTCGTACCTATGATGAAAGTATTGCAGCTAAACTTGAGCAATTGGCACCTAATAGTCAAGTGGATCAAGAACAATATTTAGATTTTATACTAGATACGACATTCCGCAAGTCGATTATTTGTAAAGCTAGCGTTGCCAAAGATATCAACTTTGCTGTTGCAAATCCGGCTGAAGTGAATACAATTCCTGTACGTACTATTGTAAATAGCTTTGTTTTCCAAATTCTCTTTGATGAGGAAGCACTAGAAATGTTTGAAAATGTACTCGTAAGAGATACCTTCCAAGCGCTTATTAAAGATGGTGGTACGTTCAATATGATCGAGGCTCTAGCTATTTTAAAAGCAGCTCATGAGGCAGCTCATGTATCTGATGATGAATTAGAACCTGCTGTATGTAGCTTGTATCGTGCGGTAGTAGAGCATATGGTACGTGGTGGTATTCGCTTCTATAAAACATTCCCTGTAAAAGAAGAGTATATGGAGGGCTTATCTTATATTCCTGCCCGTTTTACAAACTTTGTAAAAGCTATTGTTCATGGTGGCAGTGAATATATGTATGGAGCAGATATGTTCAATGATGCTATTGGTGATATTTCTGAAGAGGATTTATTATTTATGGAGTTGTTGAACAAACCAAAAGCGAAATCTACGGTAATTAAAAAGATTAAAGAGGCTCTCTTTAGTGCAGATCAGTCTCAAACTACAAAGCATCAAAATGCCATGGCTGAAGCTTTTTATAATGAATTAACAACGCGTATGGAACAATTAGGCTTTATTAGAAGTAAGAAAACAGGTAGTATTTCCTAAGTGATAGCTCCCTTTATTTGATTCTGTTGCTATGGGGCTGTATTATATTCTGCTGATTTTATAGCTAAAATAGAAACCCGTTACACTTATAACATATATATGTATTAAGTGTTAACGGGTTTTGTTTTATATAATTAAATTTACTTTTATTTTATATTTATTACTTTTAGTTATTTTATATTGCTGAAAAAGTATAGTAAATCGATAATTTTAATGAGGAAAAAATGAACCGTTCATGAAAGTATGGTATAATGTGTTTGGGTATTTTGTAAATATCATCCGATGTGTTGTGGATGATTCTATAAATTGTATTAGTTGATAAAGTTGTATTAATTGTATTATTTGTAAAAGGAGTCTTTTATGGCATCTAAAAAGGCAGTTCTAGTATACATACTGGAAATCCTGAAAGACGAAACAGATGCTAATCATACGTTATCTCAAGAGGAGATTCGCAGTATATTAGCCGAACGGTACGAGGTATCCGTCGATCGGAAAACCTTAGGCCGTCATTTAAATGATTTATATGAATCTGGAGATTTTGGTATTCAATGTGAAGAGTCTGCTGTGGGAGCAGATGGCACCATTCGACGTACTGATTTCTATATGATTCATACCTTTGAAGATTCTGAATTGCGATTATTGATTGATGGTATATTGGCATCTCGCCATATTACTGCATCTCAACGTAAAGATTTAATCGGGCGTGTTGCAAAATTGGGTAGCTCCTATTTTAAGCCTCATGGTATTGATATTGAAAGTAATACGGAGTACCTTCATAGAAGCCAAGATTTATTTCTTAATATTGATCTCATAGAAGAAGCAATACAAAAGGGTAGAAAAATTTCGTTGGCCTATTGCCAACCAGATGTGGATAAGCGATTACACATTAATCTTGGCCCAGATCATAAGGAACGGAAGTATGTATTTAACCCATTCCAACTAGTAATGAATCGAGGTCATTATTACTTGGTGGGAAATCACGAAAATTATGATGACATGTCTACATTACGTGTCGATCGAATTGCACATGTTACGGTGCTAAATGAACGTAGAAAACCTTTACGGGAGATAAAGGGATATCAACAACAACGCACCTTTAACGTGTCACAATACGTAAAGGAACATATTTATATGTTCGGCGGTGAATCTATTACTGTTACGTTTAAAGCTAAACGTTCCATTGTAAATCAAATTTTAGATTGGTTTGATGGCAATGTAGAGTTTACGAATATAACAGCCGATAATGTTGTATGTCGTGTACGTGTTAATCATGACGCCTTTAAATATTGGGCGCTCCAATATATGCAAAGTGTAAAAGTGCTTACTCCAGCCTCTTTAGTGACAGAGGTAAAAGCCGCAATTGAGGAAGGTTTACACCAATACTCATAAATAAAAAGCTAGTTGATCGATGAATCAACTAGCTTTTTTATGTTTCCTTATAGAACGTGCATTTTTTCTGCTTCTCTATAGTCTTTTAGAACCGGACGTGGAGGCAATTTACCCATGAGGCTTACAATATAGATTGCGATAGAAGAGAAGATGAAGCCTGGCACAATTTCGTATAGGCCAAAGAATCCAAATTGTTTCCAAATGAGTACTGTCAAACCACCTACAACAATACCAGCGATACAGCCGTGACGTGTCATGCGCTTCCAGAACAAGGAGAACAAGATAGCTGGACCGAAGGCTGCGCCGAAGCCTGCCCAAGCATAGGCTACCATCGTCAAGATATAGCTGTCAGGGTCCATTGCCATATAGATGGCAACCAATGCCACTAGAAGTACTACGATACGGCTTACTAATACAAGCTCTTTATCGCTTGCTTTTGGATGGATAATATTGGCATAGAAGTCATTAGAAATAGCAGAGGCTGTTACTAATAATTGAGCAGATGCGGTACTCATAATAGCGGCCAATACAGCAGACCAGATAAGGCCTGCTACAAATGGAGTAAAGAGCCGTTCAGTCATGATGAGAAATATTGTTTCCGCATCAGTGCCTACTAACTTATCTGGCAGCATGTAAACATGACCGATGAGACCTACTGCAATAGCTGCCATAAGGGATAAGATAACCCATACCATGGCGATGTTCGTAGATTTTTTAAGTTCTTTCGCATCAGAGATAGCCATGAAGCGCACTAGGATGTGTGGTTGACCGAAGTAGCCAAGACCCCAACCAAGAGAAGAAATTAGGCCGATAGCCCAAGTAAACCAATCAGACGGATTACCAAACAAGCTAAGTCCTTGTGGGAACTCATGTTGGATGAGCTGGAATGTTTCTATAGGGCCCCCCATGTACATGGCTGCTGTAATTGGTACGGCCAAGATGGCAAAGAACATTAATGCACCTTGAATACAGTCTGTCCAAGATACGGCGAGGAATCCGCCAAGGAAGGTATAGAATACGACGATACCAGCTGTGATAAAGAGGGATACGGTGTAATCAAGACTGAAGATGGTATTGAACAATTTGCCCCCTGCCACGAAGCCTGATGATGTATAAATCAAGAAGAAAATCAAGATAAATAAGGCGGAAATGACAGCTACCGAATGAGACTGATCGTGGAAACGATTCTTTAAATAATCCGGTAAGGTCAAACTGTCACTGGCTACCTCGGTATGGTTGCGCAGGCGTCTAGAAACGAATTTCCAGTTCGCCCATGTGCCTAATGTGAGGCCTACGGCAATCCACACACCAGAAATCCCCGTAGTATACGCTAGGCCCGGCACACCCATGAGCATCCAACCACTCATATCTGATGCTTCCGCACTAAGTGCTGTAATCCATGGTCCTAATTGTCGGCCACCGAGGATGTAATCACCAATGCTGTTCGATTTACGATAATAGTAGACCCCGATATACATCATGAGTCCTAGATATAAGGCAAAGGCGATAATAATCATTAAGTTGTCTTGTGTCATGCCTATATAAGACCTCCTTAGGTTCTAGTTATATTCTATAGTATAGTAAATAATTTTTATTGTACCACATATTAGTACTTTAGAGGGTAAAAAATTGGTGATATCAACAAGATTCCTATACCAATTTAGCCCATATACTTTAGAGATACGCATTAGATTGTTACTTATGAAATCATATACTAATGAGTCCCATACCGAACGAAATATGATAAAATAAAAGAATGAAAAAACGATATTCGTATTGGGTGTACGAAATATCCTTTAGTAGTAATCGTAATCACTGTATAGTATTTATATTTCTGGAACGCGAAAGGAGAGCCCTATGGAACAACAGGTAGGCACTGAGCATGGAGTACCTAAACCGCATCAAGTTGTGACGAAACAACAAGCGTTGCGCATGTTGGAGACCTACTTTGGGTATACCTCCTTTAGACCGGCTCAAGAGGCTCCTATTGCATCCTTGTTGAGGAACGAAGATGTAATTGGAATCATGCCGACAGGGGCTGGAAAGTCTATCTGTTTCCAGATACCTGCGCTTTGTAAGGCGGGCTTGACTATCGTGTTTTCTCCTCTCATTTCTCTTATGAAAGACCAAGTGGATGGTCTTTTAGTACAGAATATACCAGCGGCACTTATCAATAGTACGCTTACCCAAGCAGAGTTTAATAAAACCATGTACGAAGTACGCAGTGGCAAAATTAAACTCTTATATATTGCGCCAGAGCGGTTGAGCTCTAATTTTTTCTGTAATGTACTGCGAGCGTTACCGATTGCTCAAGTTATCGTGGATGAGGCTCACTGTATCTCTGAGTGGGGCCATGATTTTAGACCGTCTTATCGACTTATCGGAGAGTGGCTCAATTCATTGCCAAAGCGACCTATCGTGGGGGCTTTCACGGCGACGGCGACGAAATATGTAGAAAATGATATAAAAAAATTATTAGGTCTAGATACGGCTAATGTATACGTGACGGGTTTTGATCGGCCTAATTTGTCCTTCTCTGTCATCCGCACACCGAAGCGGATGGATTACGTTGTCCATTATGTGCGTCAGCACGCCAATGAAAATGGTATTATCTACTGTGCAACACGTAAGGATGTAGATCGTGTGTATGAAAATTTAACCCGTGCGGGCATTAAAGCGGGTCATTATCACGGAGGACTCAACGACGAGGTGCGCCGTGAAATGCAGAATGCCTACGCAGATGATAAATTACAGGTTATGGTGGCGACGAATGCCTTTGGTATGGGTATTGATAAAAGCAATGTACGCTATGTACTACATTATCAAATGCCGCGTAATATGGAGTCCTATTATCAGGAGGCAGGACGAGCTGGCCGTGATGGGGCACCTGCTGAATGTATCTTGCTTTATAGTGGGCAGGATGTGCAGGTTCATAAGTATTTAATTGAACAGTCTATCGAAACGCCTGAGCGACAAAATGTGGAATTACGCAAATTGCAGTTCATGATTGATTACTGTTTCTGTAGTAATTGCTTGCGTAAATATATGCTTAATTACTTTGGTGAAAGTACTGTTTGGACAACCTGTGATAATTGTAGCTCTTGTAAAGGCTCTGCTGATAAGGTCAATGTTACGAAAGAAGCAAAGGCTATTTTCCGTGCCATCATGGGCACCGATGAGCGATATGGGGCATCAATGATAACCTCTATCGTCCGCGGAGAGCGAACGGATCGGATTATGCGTGCTGGTCATGATGCATTGCCAGTCTTTGGCTTACTGAGTAATGTAGATGAAAAATCTATTAAAGGACTTATCCAACAGTTTGTAGCATCTGGCTACTTGCGCAGTTCGACGGGAAAATATCCTGTATTATCCTTAACGGCTGGTGCAGAGGAAGTGCTAGCAGGTCATAAAGAGGTAGAGGAAATTAGACAACAAGTGTTTGTGCCTTCTCGCAACAGTAAGTCTGCTGCCTCAGTGGTGCGAGGAAAATCCAGCTCTACATCGGGCGGCTTATTTGAACATTTACGTCAACATCGTAAACGCTTGGCAGAAAAAGCGGGTCTTAGACCGTATCTTATCTTCCCTGACACAGTACTCATAGATTTGGCAAATTTACGACCTACAACATTAGGTGAGTTTGGAAATGTTAAAGGCGTAGGGGAAGCAAAATTAAAAAAATATGGACTTACCTTTTTACAGGCCATTGCAGAATATAAGGGATAATAAATTTTACTGTATATATGGTAGTACTGTATATTTTTTAGTATGATAGTACTATATATTTTAGTAAGATTATCAAGATATACATTAGTATTTTTTGCTTATTATAAATAGATCTAGGGGGATAAATGAGCTTAGCAGATACACAATACCTCGGTATTATTGAAAATATTTTAGATCATGGCATTTATGGTCAAAATCGCACAGGCATTGCAACGTACAAATTGCCTCAACAAATCATGCAATTTGACTTGCAAGAGGAATTTCCAATTTTAACCACTAAATTTGTAGCTTTCAAAACAGCTGTAAAAGAATTATTGTGGATTTGGCAAATGCAGTCCAATGACGTGCGCAAATTGCAAGAAATGAATGTGCACGTATGGGATGAATGGATGCGTGAAGATGGTACTATTGGTAAAGCATACGGCTATCAAATTGCGAAGTACAAACAACTAGATAAGCTCATCAAAACGATTAAAGAAGATCCTGATAGCCGCCGAATGATTGTAACCCTTTGGAATATTGAAGATTTAGAGGATATGGCGTTGCAACCATGTGCGTATGAAACCTTATGGGATGTAGGGGATGGTTACTTGAACTGCATGCTCATCCAACGCAGTGGCGACATGGGGCTTGGCGTCCCATTTAACACGGCTCAATATGCGGCATTACAATGTATGATCGGTCAAGTAACCGGCCTAAAACCCGGTAAATTTACACATGTTATCAACAATGCCCACATCTATGAAAATCACGTAGATGCATTGCGTGAGCAATTAGCACGTCGCGATCAAGCATTGCCTGCTCCAAAAATTATCGTGAATCCTGAGGTAAAAGACTTCTATGACTTCACACCAGAGGACATTACCTTAGATGGATATGAACATTTAGGTAAATTATCCATGACTGTTGCTGTATAGCATTGTATTTATGACAATTGTTAAATAGCATAATATGTATGGCTATTGCTATATAGTATTGTGTTCATAGACATTGCTAAATAGTATAATTTATGACTGTTGCCATATAGTATTAACTGAAAGAGGGCAGTATGTTAGCATTAATCGTAGCCGTAGCACATAATCGTGTAATCGGTAAAGATAATACTTTGATTTGGCATTTGCCAAATGATTTGAAATTCTTTAAGGAAAAAACAACAGGACATGTTATTATCATGGGCCGTAAGACCTTTGAAAGCTTACCGTTCTTGTTGCCAAATCGTGAGCATTGGGTAATTACTCGTGATAAAGGTTTTGATGCACCAGAAGGTGTTAAGATTTTCCATAACCCTGAGGAGGCTGCTGAAGCAGCACGTGCGCTTGATGCGGCCTACGTTATTGGTGGCGCTCAAGTATATGAAGCTTTTCTACCTTATGTAGATACTATGTATATCACTGAAGTAGACCATGAATTTGATGGGGATGCATTTTTCCCTGAATTCTCAGAGGATGCTTTCACCATCGAATCCGTTGTAGACGGCATTGTGGATGAAAAGAATCAATATCCTCATCGTTTTGTAACCTATCGCAGAAAGGCAGCTAAATGAGTGAAAGAATGTTTGCCCTTATTGGGAGTGAATTAAATGTTAAGCCAAAGCAGGTGCAAGCTGCCGTAGAATTGTTGGACGAAGGCAATACGGTGCCATTTATTGCGCGGTATCGTAAAGAGGTAACGGGCGAATTGCAAGATGAGCAATTGCGCACCATTGAAGAACGCATTAAATACTTGCGCAACTTAGAAACACGTCGCCAAGAAATCATTGCTTCTATTACAGAGCAAGAACAGATGACAGACGAGTTGATGAAATCCTTAGAGGCTGCAACAAAGCTTCAAGAATTAGAGGATTTGTATTTACCGTACCGTCCAAAGAAACGTACGCGTGCTATGATTGCCCGTGAACGTGGATTAGAGCCATTGGCTGATATGATTATCAACGATACGGTTACCTCTGGAGATCCGTTAGAGATTGCAAAAGAATACATAACAGAAGAGGTTCCTACGCCAGAGGATGCCATACAAGGCGCTTCTGATATAGTAGCGGAAATCGTCAGTGATAGTGCAGACTTCCGGGCGTACTTGCGTAAGAAGATGTGGAATGAAGGCTTTATTCAAGCTGAATTGAGTGGTGAAGAGGAAGAACAACAACAATTCTTGCAATACGCTGAATATGCTGAGCCTGTACGTCAAATGCCGTCCCATCGTATTTTGGCGGTTAATCGCGGCGAAAAATTAGGTGCTTTGAAATTGGCGCTCACCGTACCAGGTGACACCTATGTTGCTTATATGTTACAAAAGTTAGAGAAAAATCCGAAGTCAATCTTCGTAGAGTATAAAGCGGCTGCTGTAGCTGATGCGTACAAACGTCTTATTTTCCCAGCTTTAGAGCGTGAAATCCGCAATGAATTGACGGAAAAAGCCGATGAGCAAGCTATCAAGGTGTTTGGTGTAAATCTCAAAAATCTATTGTTACAACCACCATTGGCCGGACATGTTATCATGGGCCTTGACCCTGGTTACCGTACTGGCTGTAAAATGGCGATTATCGATCAACAAGGCAATGTGCTCGATTACGGTGCGTACTATTTAACAAATAGTGAAAAGCTTCGCAAGGAAGCTCAAAAGGTATTGGCTGATAAAATCCGTAAGTTTAAGGTTACTCTTTTATCTATCGGCAATGGTACTGCATCCTACGAAACAGAGCAATTTGCATCTACCATGATTGAAGAGGAACAATTAGATTGCCACTATATCATCACTAATGAAGCAGGTGCATCTGTATACTCTGCATCTAAATTAGCTATCGATGAGCTACCAGATTTAGATGTAACCATTCGCGGTGCCGTATCTATTGCACGCCGCGTACAAGATCCATTGGCTGAATCTGTTAAAATCGATCCAAAATCTATCGGCGTAGGTCAATATCAACATGATGTAAACCAAAAACAATTGACTCATACCTTAGATCAAGTGGTTGAAACTGTAGTAAACCATGTTGGGGTAGAGCTAAATACTGCATCCCCAGCTATTTTGCAACATGTTGCAGGCATTTCTAGTGCGGTGGCTAAAAATATTGTTGCATACCGTCAAGAGAATGGTGTATTTAAAAGCCGTAAGGAATTGCTAAAAGTGCCTCGTTTAGGCCCTGCCGCCTTTACTCAATGTGCGGGTTTCCTCCGCTTACAACATGGTAAAAATCCGTTGGATAATACATCTGTCCATCCAGAGTCTTATGAATTGGCAGAGCGCATCATTGGTGAGTTAGGCTTTACCTTAAAAGATTTGCAAGATAAATCTCAATTAGAAGCGTTGCAAGTTAAATTACCTCTTGTAGATGCTGAGAAAATGGCTGCTAAACTTGATGCAGGGGTACCAACCGTGCGAGATATACTCGGTGCACTGGCAAAACCAGGACGCGATCCTCGTGAGGATTTGCCAGCTCCATTGACAAGAAAACACGTAGTGAGCCTTGAAGATATTAAGGTGGGTACCATTGTAAAAGGTACCGTTCATAACGTAGTTGATTTCGGAGCTTTCGTAGACTTTGGGCTTAAAACGAATGGTTTATTACATCGCAGCGAGCTTTGCAACAGCCGTCAACATCCATCAGATGTGCTTGCTGTAGGTGATATTATCGAAGCACAAATTATTTCTGTTGATGTAAAACGCAATCGCATCGGTTTGTCTGTAAAAGCATTACAACCAGAAAAACCGAAGAATAACGATAATAACCGTAATAGAAATAATAACGGTCAGCTTCGAAATAATGATAACCGAAATAATAACCGTAATAATGGTGGACGTCAAAATGAGAATCACAATAATGGCTCTCGTAATAATGGGAGTCGTCGTAATTCATAATTTAATAGAAGTCTAGTTAATCTACATTAATAGATTTTAAATGATAGTCATTCTTGACTAAAAGTCATTATACTAAAAACCACACCCTCTATGGTTTTAGAGGGTGTGGTTTTTCTATATAGCTAAAATCTATGTATATTAATGCAGAATAGATATATCGAAAATAATATATCTGATTGAAAATTTTAGATATGAGGAGTATGATGAAATCAAAGAGGGGGAATTCCTAAATCATATTCCTAAAGAGGAGGTAATGCAATGAGCTTGAACCTTAAAGAAAGATATGGACTTTTAATTAATAATGAATGGGTAAAGGCATCTGACGGTGCTGAATTTAATGTATATAACCCTGCTAATGGCGAACAACTCGCTATCTGTGCAGAGGCGACGAATGATGATGTTGATAAAGCTGTAGAGGCTGCAACAGAAGCTTTCAAAATATGGAAAAAAGTATCTCAAGTAGAACGTGCCGATTATTTGTTAAAAATTGCGGATGCTATCGATGCGCATAAAGAACATTTGGCGCAAGTTGAAACATACGACAATGGTAAACCTATCCGCGAAACATTGAATGTGGATATCCCACTTGGGGCTGACCATTTCCGTTATTTTGCAGGCGTGCTTCGTTCCGAAGAAGGTTCTGCACAAGTATTTGATGAAAATACATTGAGCCTTATTGTGCGCGAACCAATTGGCGTTGTAGGCCAAGTTGTACCTTGGAACTTCCCATTCCTAATGGCCGCTTGGAAATTGGCTCCAGCTCTTGCAGCAGGATGTACAGTTGTTATTAAACCTTCTAGCCACACATCTCTTAGCTTATTAGAACTTGGTGATATTTTAAAAGAAATCTTGCCGCCAGGTGTTGTAAACATCGTAACTGGTAAAGGTTCTAAATCTGGTCAATATATCCTTGATCATCCTGGTTTTAGCAAACTTGCTTTCACAGGCTCTACAGAGGTAGGTCTTGATGTATATAAAGCAGCATCTGAACGCTTGATTCCTGCTACATTGGAATTAGGTGGTAAATCTGCGAATATCTTCTTTGACGATGCGAACTGGAAACAGGCTCTTGATGGGGCAATGCTTGGCATCCTCTTTAATCAAGGGCAAGTATGCTGCGCAGGTTCCCGTATCTTTGTACAAGATACAATTTATGATAAATTCGTAGCTGAACTTGCCGCACTATTCGATAAGGTAAAAGTCGGTTTGCCTTGGGAAGAATCTACACAACTTGGTTCCTTAATTTACGAAGATCAAGTGAACAAAGTACTTAGCTATGTAGACCTTGCAAAAGAAGAAGGTGCTCGCATTGTAGCCGGTGGTGTACGTGTTACTGATGGTGAACTTGGTAAAGGGTGCTTCGTAAGACCTACACTTATTGCAGATGCTACAAATGATATGCGCGTAGCTCGCGAAGAAATCTTCGGTCCTGTAGCCGTTGTCATTAAATTCCACAGCGAAGAAGAAGTGATTGAACAAGCTAATGACAGCCTATACGGTCTTGGCGGTGGCGTATTCACTCAAAACATCAACCGTGCTATCCGCGTAGCTCGCGGTATCGAAACAGGTCGTATGTGGGTAAATACATATAACTCTATCCCTGCAGGCGCTCCATTTGGCGGTTATAAACAATCCGGTATCGGACGTGAAACTCATAAAGTTATCCTTGAGCACTACACTCAAATGAAAAACATCATCGTAAACTTGAGCGATAAACCATCTGGGTTCTACGATTTAGACTAATAAAATAGCAATCTCTCCAATAAACTATAACAAAGAGGCACCTCGAATGAGGTGCCTCTTTTACACTTAACAATAGTCTATTATATGTGAAAGTATACGGTATGTTATAATTGTAGCCATATAAAATTGTTGTAAAAGAGATGAGGTAGAAACATGAGTAGACTTGAAATGTTAGGATATTTTTTTATTTTTATATCGATATCGTTATCTATGGGGCTATATAAACTTGAGATCAGTAAACGTGTCATTGATGAAGAGTTTGAATATATAAAAAAACATAGAGTTTTTGGTAACCTAACAAAGTATTTATCTATAACTTCTATTATAAGTTTAATAATATTAAATCTTAAATTTATCATGGACAAAGATTATGTATTTATGGCCTGCTTTGGTGTTGCTTGGGGCGTATTCGTACTTTTTATAATGTGTACAGGTTTTTATCAAAAGCGGAATAGTTTGTATTATAAACGCGGCCTTTTTGCTTTTTTTTCTATATTATTTGGTATTGCTGGTTCTGCTTATGCATTGAAGAATATATTCTAAGTAGTAAATATATCAATCTTGACTTTATTAATATAAGTGTTATTTTGAGAGGGATCTTATGAAGTTAAAAAGAGCACTTAACCGGATTGGTTGCATTTTTCTGACTTTTATCCAGTGAGTATCTTAGGTGAGGCGTGGTTTTTATGGATCAGTTTCAAATAAGTAAAATGTTAAATATGAATAATTTACAAGACATTTTGAGGTCGGGTAATGTAAATGCAAATGAAGGTAAGCAGATATATAGATTTTTGTTAACAAATGAGTACTATATATCTAGTGAGTATGAAGTAGTAAATAGTCTCTTCAAAGTTATGGTTATAAATAACTTGTGGGATGCTCAACTTGCATTGCGCTATTTTGAGTACTTAAACTATGAAGGTTGGGAATATGAGTGTTTAATAATAAGAGGTGTACTTTTAGAGAATAATAATATAAGTTTGGCAGGTGAATTCTGTTTAGAAACTAAATTAGTTCAAGACGGTCTTAGTTACTTTAGAGATAATGCTGTTTGGAGAGGTATTGATTATGATAATGAGTATATTCCGTTGTCCTCAGCAGAGTGGGGGATTGGATATGATTATGTGAAAAAAACTTTTTATGAAATCAAATAATTATTCTATTAGTCTTTCAGGAAATTCAACATTATTTAATATTGAGAATGCAGTATAGAATAAAAATGAAAAGAAGGTGTGTTTGATTTTCCTAAGGAATTATTTTCTAGAAACAATAAAATGATTAAAGGACAGTATAAACCATGATTCATTTAGATTATCTATTAATTATAGGAATATTGCTTAGTGTTTTGCTTTTTCTTTTGGTTGGCGTATTTTACTATAGTAAATCTAAATTTTTAAAGGGACTCAATATTTGGTTCTTAATAATACTTAGCGTTCTGTTGAGTTATTTATTATATCCCTTATATGAACTGACAGATTATAGAGAAGAATTTACGACATTAGTTATTATTGCTGCGATAATCATTAAAATAATTATCAATTTATCTATATTTATGATAGCCGATAGAATAACAACAAAATGGATTTATTAGGAAATGCACCTGTTCCCCAAGCACTAATGGCTCTTGGTATACCGATAATGATTGGTATGCTTATTAACGCTCTCTACAATTTGGTGGATGCTTATTTCATAGGAGGACTTGGCGAGAGTCAAATGGGTGCAATTTCCATTGCGTTTCCTTTAGGACAAGTAGTTGTTGGTTTAGGTCTGATGTTTGGCAATGGTGCCGCCTCCTACTTATCAAGACTTTTAGGGCGAGGAGATAGGGAAGCTGCAAGTAAAGTCGCCAGTACTGCATTATACAGCAGTGTTTGTATTGGCGCAGTTATTATTATCGGAACTGCAATTTTTTTGAAACCTATTTTAACCATGTTAGGTGCAACAGACACGATTATGCCATACGCCCTTTCTTATGGAAGAATCTATGTTATTTCATGTATTTTCAATGTATTTAATGTAACGATGAACAATATCGTTGCAAGTGAAGGCGCCGCAAAAACAACTATGTGTGCATTATTATTAGGAGCTGTATTGAATATTGGTTTAGATCCTATTTTCATCTATACTCTCGACATGGGGGTTGCTGGTGCGGCAATCGCTACAGCAATTTCTCAAATGGCTTCTACTCTTGTATATTTAATTTATGCATTACAGAAAAAAAGCGCTTTTACATTTTCCATTAAGGAATTTTGTCCTTCTAAGCAGATCATAACTGAAATTCTGAAAATCGGTATACCCACATTGACTTTCCAGCTTCTTACAAGCCTTTCTATCGCATTCATAAACCGGGAAGCTAATATCTATGGAGATGCTGTTATCGCCGGAATGGGCGCTGTTACAAGAATCACTTCAATGGGAACTCTGGTTGTGTTCGGCTTCTTAAAAGGTTTCCAACCAATTGCCGGCTTTAGCTATGGTGCCAAAAAGTTTGATCGGCTCAGGGAAGCAATTAAAACTTCTATCTTATGGTCAACAATATTTTGTGTAGTTGTGGGATTGACAATAGCCCTATTTTCCACACAGATTATTTCGCAATTTACAGAAGGCAATACAGAGATGATTTCTGTAGGTCAAAAATCGCTAATGGCAAATGGATTTTCCTTCTTCGTATTTGGATTTTACACAGTTTATTCTTCTTGTTTTCGTTT
>OGEZ01000664.1_pt1 | contig 26034 bp, 24 predicted proteins | sample 1570831 | NCBI WGS metagenome assembly OGEZ01 (sample SAMEA2582059, study PRJEB24529) | metagenome | biome: Human gut stool | place: China | collected 2011
GATTGTCGCAAGCGACCGCGCGAGGCGCGAGAATGTGCCAAGGCACATTCTTTTTATGTGCCAAAGATGCACACTCGTGCGAAGATGCAGATTGCCGCAAGTGACCGCGCGAGGCGCCGATGGTGGCCGGGAACAAGGTTTAAGCATGGGAAGTGGGAGATCTTTCTGGAAAAATGGCATGAAAAAACCCTGTACATATTGTACAGGGATTCATCATTTAGGATTTCAATTTCAAAAAGGTTTAGGATAAAGGATTTAAATTATCTCGTGCATTTCTTATGGTTAAAGTATAGCACATCACCCCGGAAAATGATTGTATATTCTTTGAATGAATTATTAAGATTTCTTTAAGATTTGGAAGCTGTTTTTGAAGAATGTGGAAAAGTGTCGAAAATACTGCAAATTGTGGATGGGGATATGCACAGACGCATATTTGGGGCAGCAGCGCAAGACGAAGTGTTTATGAATATCCTGTAAGTAAGAGGAATAGAATAGAGGAATCTTACATGTGAACCATATTAAAGATCAGATCCGCTGCGGCGCGGCTTACCGCCTAGGACTCACTGGAAAAGGCATCGGCGTGGCGGTTTTGGATACCGGGATCTTTCTTCACCGGGATTTTGACAGCCGGGTGACCGGGTTCGCGGACATGGTGAATGGGAAGAACTTCGCCTACGATGACTGTGGGCATGGGACCCATATCTGCGGGATCATCGGCGGCAGCGGGCGCATGTCCGGCGGGCGGTACAGCGGGATCGCGCCGGGCTGTGACCTCGTCATGGTGAAGGTCCTGGATCGGAAAGGAAATGGATATTCTTCGGATGTCCTGGCGGGAATCTCCTGGATTTTGGAGAGAAAGGAGAAGCTGGGGATCCGGATCTTAAATATATCGGTAGGTGCCTGCTCGAAGCGGGGGATGAGCGAAAATTCCGCCCTGGTGAAAGGCGTGAACCGGGCATGGGATGCCGGGCTTGTTGTTGTGGTGGCGGCGGGAAACAATGGTCCCAGGAACATGAGCATCACGACACCGGGGATCAGCAGAAAGGTGATCACGGTGGGGTGCTCAGATGACGACAGGGAGGTCCTGGTGGGCGGAAACCGGATGGTGGACTACTCCGGCCGCGGTCCTACAGCCGCCTGTATCTGTAAGCCCGACCTCGTGGCCCCAGGCTGCAGCGTCGTCAGCTGTGCTGGCCGGGCGGATAAATACACCATCAAAAGCGGCACCTCCATGAGCACTCCCATCGTCTCCGGTGCCACAGCGCTCCTTCTGGAACGGTACCCGGATATGACGAATAAGGATGTGAAGCTGAAGCTTCGGGAAAGCTGCACGGATATCGGGCTTCCGAGAAATCAGCAGGGGTGGGGGCTGCTGGATGTGGAGAAACTGGTGAGTAAGTAGAAATCATGTAACTGTTCAGTAGGTCTGCGCACTTGCTGCGCTGACCGTAAGAAAACATAGGCTGGAGGGCAAAAATCCCATCAGCGAAGCTGATCTGGAATGGATTTTTGCGTGTAACTATGAAGGGACTGAATAGTTACGAAATTATAATAAACTGGAGTATATTGAAATTCCTTATAAAGTATGCTATGTTAAAAACTAAGAGTGCCACCGATAGACGGCTGGTCCATAGGTATCAAAAAAATAACCGTTCGATTTCCTAGGTCGGGGCGGTTATTTTTTTGCATTTACAGTATCTTTTCCACAAAATTCTAACATATCTAAGATATTCCATCAATCGACTCCAGTATAAAACAGAACAAATTCTAAAAGAAATTTAAGGCCATTCTGGGCTTTGATATTTTACACAGATTTTACATACTGCCTACAAAGCATTTTACATTCCCCTGATATTCTGATACATGGTAAGAAAGAGATAAACAAAATGTTATGAAGAGGGGAAATTTATGGATTTTTTTGGTGTATTGACGATGCTTGGCGGGCTCGCGCTGTTCCTTTACGGAATGGAGACTATGGGGAAAGGTCTCGAAAAGCTTTCCGGTGGAAGGCTGGAAAGAATTCTTGAAAAACTGACATCAAATCCGATCAAGGCGGTCCTTTTAGGAGCGGGAGTTACGGCGATCATCCAGTCATCATCCGCAACCACCGTCATGGTCGTAGGTTTCGTAAACTCCGGTATTATGAAGCTGACCCAGGCGGTCGGCATCATCATGGGCGCGAACATCGGAACGACGGTGACGTCTTGGCTCTTAAGCCTTACCGGAATCGAGAGTGGAAATTTCTTTGTACAGCTGTTAAAACCGACATCATTTTCACCGGTTCTGGCGCTCATCGGCGTCTGTTTTATCATGTTCTCCAAAAAGGAGAAGAAAAAAGATGCCGGAACCATCATGATCGGTTTCGCGATTTTAATGACCGGAATGGAGACAATGAGCGGTGCCGTCAAACCGCTGGCAAATGTCCCGGAATTTACCGGAATCCTGACAATGTTCTCAAACCCGGTCCTCGGAATGATCGCAGGCGCTGTCCTCACAGCGATCATCCAGAGCTCCTCCGCGTCCGTCGGTATTCTTCAGGCGTTATGCGCCACAGGGGCGGTAAATTTCAGTACTGCGCTCCCGATCATTATGGGACAGAATATCGGAACCTGTGTGACAGCGATGCTCTCCGGTATCGGTGCCTCAAAGAACGCAAAGCGCGCGGCACTGGTCCATCTTTACTTTAATATTATCGGTACCGTTATTTTTATGATCGTCTTTTATACGATCAACGCGGTCGTTCATTTTTCCTTCCTGGACACAGCGGCAAGCGCTATGGGAATTGCCGTGATCCACAGCAGCTTTAATATTGCGGCAACGATCATGCTTCTTCCGTTCGGCAACGGCCTTGTAAAGCTTGCATGCCTCACGATCCCGGAAGAGAAGAAGGAAGCTCCTGTCCAGAACCAGGAAAAAGACGCGTTCCGCCTTCTCGACCAGCGTTTCCTCGACACGCCGGCTTTTGCGGTTGAGCAGTGCCGTCAGACGACGATCCAGATGGCGAAGCTTGCACGGGAATGCTTCTTCACGGCGGTGGATCTGCTTCATGGCTATGATGACGAAAAGGCAGCCCGTGTGGAGACCCTGGAAAACCTTGTGGACCGCTATGAGGATGAGCTTGGAACTTACATGGTAAAGCTCGGCGGAAAGAACCTTTCCAAGTCAGACAGCCATACCGTATCCCTGCTCTTACACTGCATCGGAGATTTTGAGCGTATTTCCGATCACGGCATGAACCTGAAAGATTCCGCAAAAGAGATGAAGGAAAAAGAAATGCAGTTCTCCAGCAAGGCAGAGAAGGAACTTGGCATATTCTTCGACGCAGTAAAGGAGATCCTGAACCTGTCCATCGATGCCTTTGAGACGAACAATACGGATGAGGCAGCCAGAGTGGAGCCCCTTGAGGAGGTTATCGACGATATTAATACCGTCGTAAAGGCAAACCATATCCGAAGACTCCAGAAGGGAAAATGTACGATCGAGCAGGGATTTGTGCTTTCTGATATTTCCATGAATCTGGAGCGTGTTTCCGACCATTGCTCCAACATCGCAGTCAGCGTCATTGAGATCGACCGTGACGGTTTTGATACCCACGGTTACCTTGACAACCTGAAGCGTGACGGAGATCCGCATTTCGCGGCGATGGTAGAGCAGTACCGCGGCAAATATATGCTTCCGGTATAGGCAGATATGTAGTAGAATGGTAACTGTTCAGTAGGTCTGCGCATTTACTGCGCTGACCGTAAGAAAACATAGGCTGGAAGGCAAAAATCCTATCGGCGCAGCCGATTTGGAATGGATTTTTGCGCGTAACTGTGAGGGTACTGAACAGTTATACAGAAAGTGAGACAGGAGGAAAGGACCATGGCTCTGATCTATGCGGTAGAAGATGATAAAAATATTCTGGAAATTGAGATGTTCGCGCTAAAGAACAGCGGATATCAGGTGGAAGGATTTGAATGTGCCCGCGATTTTTATAAAAAGCTGGAAGAGAAGCAGCCGGACCTTGCCCTTTTGGACATTATGCTGCCGGATGAGGACGGACTGGAGATCGTTGCAAAGCTCCGCCGTCGTCCGGAGACGAAAAAGCTTCCAATCATCATGGTGACGGCAAAGAGTACCGAGATCGACAAGGTAAAGGGACTTGATGTCGGAGCTGATGACTACCTGACAAAGCCTTTTGGTGTCATGGAGCTGATCGCCAGAGTAAAGGCGGTGCTCAGAAGGACGATGGAGGAAGATAAATTCCTGACCTTGGGGGATATCTTCCTGGATGATGAGAAACATATGGTATACGTGAAGGATGTTCCGTGCAGCCTGACATTTAAGGAATATGAGCTCTTAAAGCTCCTGCTCCACAATGCGGGGATCGTAGTGACGCGAGAGATCATTTTAGAGCGCGTATGGGGAATCGACTTTGAAGGTGAGTCGAGAACGCTGGACATGCATATCCGGACGCTCAGACAGAAACTCGGTGAAGCGGGTTCCATGATCCGCACTGTGAGAAATGTGGGGTATATGATCGAATGAAACGGAAAATCCATATGGAACTTCTGGCCACGGCAGTGTTCGCAATTTTACTGACACTGCTGTGTGCCTTATTTGTTTTTTACGGGGTCTACCGGAAACAGGTCATCGGGGATCTGAAGGCTGATGCCCTCGTCATGAAAAACCTGCATATCTTCGACGATATTTCCGATCTGCACCCGGATGCCTACGACCTGAACCCGGATACGCTGCGCATCACGGTGGTGAATGCTAACGGGAGCGTTATTTTTGACAGCAACGCGGATTTTTCTGTGATGGATAACCATGAAGGCCGCCCGGAGATCCTCATGGCGGCGAAGTCCGGAGAAGGAAGCGGAACCCGCCGGTCCACAACGCTGGATAAAAATCTGTTCTACTATGCGATCCGGCTGGGTAACGGGCGGATCTTAAGGATCGCGAGGGAGGGCGACAATATTTTTGCCCTGACCCAGAACATGATGATGACGGTAGTCGGAGTATTTGTCCTTCTCTTTTTCTTCTGTATCATGATGGCTAATTACTTTACGAAGAACCTTGTGGCGCCGATCGAGCAGATGGCGGAGAATCTTTCGGAGCCGGGGACGCAGGCGGCCTACAAGGAGCTGGTACCGTTTATGAATAAGATCCGGCAGCAGCATGAGGATATCTTAAAGAGCTCCCAGGTCCGGCAGGAATTTACGGCGAACGTGTCCCATGAGCTCAAGACCCCGCTCACGGCGATCTCCGGCTATGCGGAACTGATCGAACACGGCATGTCCGGGGAGAATACGGAACGGTTTGCGTCGGAGATCCATAAAAACGCGGCGAGACTTCTGACCCTGATCAATGATATCATCCAGCTTTCCCAGCTTGACGGCGGAAAGAAAGATGTGGAGTATAGAGATCTGGATCTGTTTCCGCTGGCGAGAGAATGTGTGGACATGCTCCAGATGAATGCCCAGAAACAGAACGTGACGATCCGGGTCCAGGGCGGAGAAGCACCGGTTTTCGCGGATAAGCAGCTGATGGAGGAATTGATCTATAATCTTTGCGACAACGCGATCCGGTACAATAAAAAGGACGGAACTGTGACGGTGACGACCGGCATTGAGAACGGGCATACGTTCCTTTCTGTGAAAGACACCGGAATCGGTATCTCTGCGGAACATCAGGAGCGTGTATTTGAGCGATTCTACCGTGTGGATAAGAGCCGCTCGAAGGCGACGGGAGGAACCGGTCTGGGACTTGCGATCGTAAAGCACATCGTTGCCCAGCACGGGGCAAAATTGACCCTTGAGAGTGAGCAGGGCAAGGGAACGGAGATCCGCGTAGAGTTCTCGGAGGCGTTAAAGCAGCATGAGATTGAAACTGCAAAACAGCGTCAGGAGGTTCATGCGGAGCGGTCAGAAAATGGTTCGTCAGATTGAAGCAAAAGACAGATGATCTGCAGGTCATATGTGACAATATTTACAAAAATTACAAAATTTGCTGCTTTACTTCAAAAACACGTTGATACAGAAGGAAAACTGTGATAGTATGTAACACATAAGTGCAGTCCAGGCGGACAAACGTCCGTCTGGACACTCTGGAGAGTCTCCGTATGGAGCGCCGAAGGTGTAAGACCGGTTCATGTCCATGGTACCGGTCGATCTCTCAGGCAAAAGGACAGGGCATACAAATAACCACAATGGGACAAAACCCGTTGTATGCAAATGTTCTACTCTTTGGAGAGCTGATCAATATCAGCTCTTATTTTATTGCATGGAAATTCAGAGGGGATATTCCATGATGCCGGACAGCCGGAAATTTAAAGAAAAGGCTGGCGGCTATGATGATGAAAGAGGAGGATAATTAAAATGGACACACTGATGCAGCTTGTAACAAAGGGAAATGATTTTCTGTGGAGCTTTCTCCTGCTCGTTCTCTTATGCGGAACCGGACTTTACTATACGATCCGCCTGAGATTTATCCAGGTCAGAAAGTTCGGGGAGGGCGTCCGTCAGGTATTCGGGCATTTCAGCATGAACGGTGAAAAGCACGAAAAAGGCGAGATGACTCCGTTCCAGTCCATCGCGACAGCCATCGCAGCCCAGGTAGGTACAGGAAACCTTGCCGGAGCGGCGACAGCCCTCATCGGCGGAGGCCCGGGCGCGATCTTCTGGATGTGGATCAGTGCATTCCTCGGAATGGCGACGATCTACGGAGAGGCAGTTCTGGCACAGACATATAAGACAGAGGTAAACGGTGAGGTGACAGGAGGTCCTGTCTACTACATCAAGGCGGCGTTCAAGGGAACATTCGGAAAGGCGCTTTCCACTCTGTTCGCGGTATTTATTATTCTTGCGCTGGGCTTTATGGGAAATATGGTTCAGTCCAATTCTATCGGAGCAGCATTTGTGGAAGCATTTCAGGTATTCCATGTGGAACTTTCACCGGTGATCGTCGGCATTGTCGTCGCAGTGATCGCAGCGGTGATCTTCCTTGGAGGAACAAAGAGTCTGGCAACGGTAGTTGAGAAGATCGTTCCGATCATGGCCGGCGTTTATATCGTCGGCAGCCTGGTCCTGATCTGCATGAACATCACGGCTCTTCCGGCAGCGTTCCTTTCCATTATCGAGGGCGCGTTTGCGCCGGAAGCAGTTCTCGGCGCAGGCGCTGGAATCACGGTGCGTGAGGCGATCCGCTATGGTGTTGCCCGCGGCCTCTTCTCAAACGAGGCAGGTATGGGATCCACCCCGCATGCCCACGCGAGAGCGAAGGCGGAATCTCCACATCATCAGGGGCTCTGTGCAATGGTCAGCGTGTTCATCGACACATTTATCGTCCTGAACCTGACGGTATTCTCTGTCCTCACAACAGGCGTTATGAGCACAGGAAAGGACGGCACCGCGCTCACTCAGGCGGCATTCATGAAGGGATTCGGCAGCGCGGGGATCATCTTCGTTGCAGTCTGCCTGTTCTTCTTCGCGTTCTCCACGATCTTAAGCTGGCATTTCTTCGGACTTGTGAATGTGAAGTATTTATTCGGCGAGAAGGCATCAAAGCTCTACTCCCTGATCGTTGTTGCCTGCATCGTGATCGGTTCCTGCCTGAAGCTGGAGCTTGTATGGTCCTTAGCGGACTTCTTCAACGGGCTTATGGTCATTCCGAACGTTCTGGCGCTTCTGGCGCTCAGCGGACTGGTAGCGCGGGCTTCGAAGGAGAGATAGGAAGTCCTGGCGTGAGCTGGATGGGAATACATATATAATAAATAGGATAGAATGGCGGCAGAACATGTATTGTGGGCATGGGCTGCCGCCTTTTGTTGTTTACGCGGAGCATGGGGAAGGAAGCTGTGAGGCGGATATTGGAGATCAGACAAATTTTTCATGGCTGACCAGGTAAAAAATGAGGGTCTGAATTTGTGGAGAATGCCGATTGACAGGGCGAAGGAATTTCGATATAGTACGGGTATCTGAAATCGTTCTGGGAGGTCTGTCCCGGATAGCAGATAGTTCATGATGCGGGAAAGCATCGTCCTGGCGGCGGATCGCTGCAGGCCTCAGTGAGAAGATAAGATGGAAAGAAGTAAAGGACAGGCAGAAGGGTATTTTATGACAGCGGAGAGCAAAAAGTCTGGTATTGAAACGTGGGGATCTGCCGGAGAGGGGATGAAGTATGATGGTGTTACTGTGCGCGGGTAGGGATTTTCTGAACTGAAAAATCCGTACAATACAGTGGCGGTAGTGGACTTTTCCGATTTGGAATGCGAAGCATCAGCAAAATCTGTTGCTGTTTGCGCAAGGCGTGGACATTAACATGATGGTGGAAGAAAAGCCGGACGGAATGAGAAGAAACAGTTGACTTTTTACAGGGATTATATTATGATTAACAGGTACAGAACACTTGTTCGCATACGACAATTGCTTTGGCAGGACGTGAGGGAAAAATTCGGACTGCAAAGTTAGTAATTTGTGGATGTCCGGGGACGCGGGGAACGCTGCGGGGCCGGATCTTGGAGGAAGAATATGAATAAAGATGATAAATTAAAAGCCCTTGACGCGGCTCTCACACAGATTGAAAAAGCTTACGGAAAAGGCTCCGTTATGAAGCTCGGTGATTCCGGTGCGAATATGAATATCGAGACGGTTCCGACGGGTTCCTTAAGCCTTGATATCGCCCTCGGACTTGGCGGCCTTCCGAAAGGACGTGTCGTTGAGATCTACGGACCGGAGTCCAGTGGTAAAACAACGGTCGCTCTCCATATGGTAGCGGAAGTCCAGAAGCGCGGCGGGATCGCCGGATTTATCGACGCTGAACACGCTCTCGATCCGGTATACGCGAAGAATATCGGAGTTGATATCGACAATCTCTATATCTCCCAGCCGGATAACGGCGAGCAGGCCTTAGAGATCACAGAGACGATGGTGCGTTCAGGTGCCGTTGATATCGTGATCGTGGACTCTGTAGCGGCACTTGTTCCGAAGGCGGAGATCGACGGCGATATGGGTGACTCCCACGTCGGCTTACAGGCCCGCCTGATGTCCCAGGCCTTAAGAAAACTGACCGCCATCATCAGCAAGACAAACTGTATCGTGATCTTTATCAACCAGCTCCGTGAGAAGGTCGGCGTTATGTTCGGAAACCCGGAGACGACCACTGGTGGACGCGCCCTTAAGTTCTACTCTTCCGTTCGTCTTGACGTAAGAAGAACCGAGTCCTTAAAGCAGAGCGGCGAGGTGATCGGAAACCACGTCCGCGTAAAAGTTGTAAAGAATAAGATCGCTCCGCCATTTAAAGAGGCAGAGTTTGATATTATGTTTGGAAAAGGAATTTCCCGAGAGGGCGATGTCCTGGATCTGGCTGCAGATGCAAATATCGTCGAGAAGAGCGGTTCCTGGTACGCGTATAAGGGAGCGAAGATCGGTCAGGGACGCGAGAACGCGAAGACCTACCTTGCGCAGAATCCGCTGATCTGCGAGGAGATCGAGAACCAGGTGAGAGAGCTTCACGGACTGGAAGCGCAGCATGTTGCCCCGGGTGAGGCAGATGCGGCACCGGTGGTTAATGAGGCTGAGGAAGCTGACGAGTAATAAAAATAATGATGAAAAAGAGAACTGTCTGGCGGGTACGGAACTTTAGAAAGAAGCTTGAGACGGGAAGGCAGTTCTGACAGGAAAGCATAGATGAAAGAATGGCAGCAGGAAGAGCACCGGGAGCAGAAAATGTATGCCGGTGCGGATGGAGACGCGGTTCCGGAGGAGTTCCGGGAGGCGCGGAACAAAGGTCTCTACTATCTTCAGTTTTCCGGAAAAACAGAAAATGAAATGCGCAAGAAGCTGGCGGAACAGGGGTTTTCGCCAGACTCTGTTGAAGATGCGGTTCTTTTTCTGAAACACTACCGGTATCTGGACGATGAGGACTACGCAAGGCGGTATGTGGAGAAAAACGACCACAAAAAGAGCATCCGCCAGATGAAATTTGACCTCCGCCAGAAAGGCGTCAGCGACGATCTGGTGGAGATGGTCTTTGAGGATATGGAGGTGGACGAGTCTGCCCAGATCCTCGGACTTTTGAGAAAGAAAAATTACGACCCGGAAGAACCGGATCCCGCGAAACGCCAGAAGATCTACGCATTTCTGGCGCGAAAAGGTTTTTCCTACGACGCGATCAACAGTGCGATGAAGCAGTGGGAATAGAGCTGTTTCCGGCCCCAAAGGACAGGATATGACAGGCTTCGTGGGGATGCACAGAAGTACCCGGAATGAGGGCATTATACTTGACATAATGCATAAAACAGTTTAAAATTGAAGTGTTGTAATTAGTACAATGAAAACTAAATAAAGGAGGTGCTCCTGTGTCACCAATAATCAGCGTTATTATAACAGCAATTATTGTGGCTCCTATTACCTGGGTCGTGGCTGTCGCTTACCGCAAGAACAGTTATGAAAGCAAGATCGGTAGCGCAGAGGAAAAATCCAGAGAAATAATAGATGAAGCATTGAAGGTCGCCGAGACGAAGAAGAAAGAAGCTCTCCTGGAAGCGAAGGAAGAGAATTTAAAAGCGAAAAATGAGCTTGAAAAGGAAACCAGAGAACGGAGAGCCGAGATCCAGCGTTATGAGCGCCGCGTACTGAGCAAAGAGGAAAACCTCGACAAAAAATCTGAGGCAATGGAGAGAAAAGAATCCAGTCTTGCCGCGAAGGAAGAGACTTTAAGAAAGCGTTCTTCCGAGGTCGAGGAATTATTTGCTAAGGAGCAGGAAGAACTGGAGAAGATCTCCGGACTTACCAGCGAGCAGGCGAAGGAATATCTTCTGAAATCCGTAGAGGAAGATGTAAAACACGACACCGCAAAGCTCATCAAGGAATTAGAAGCCAAAGCAAAGGAAGAAGCTGACAAGAAAGCCAAAGAATATGTGGTTACCGCCATCCAGAGATGTGCAGCTGACCATGTGGCTGAGACTACAGTTTCTGTCGTTCAGCTCCCGAGCGATGAGATGAAGGGCCGCATCATTGGACGTGAGGGACGTAATATCCGTACTCTCGAGACAATGACAGGTGTGGAACTCATTATCGATGATACACCGGAAGCTGTCGTATTATCCGGTTTTGATCCGGTAAGACGTGAAGTTGCAAGAATTGCTCTTGAAAGACTGATCGTGGATGGACGTATCCATCCGGCGAGAATCGAAGAGATGGTGGAGAAAGCGCAGAAGGAAGTTGAAAACATGATGCGCGAGGAAGGTGAAGCCGCAATCCTTGAGGTAGGCATTCACAATATCCATCCGGAGCTCGTCAAGCTCCTCGGCAAGATGAAATTCAGAACCAGCTATGGTCAGAATGCATTGAAGCATTCCATCGAGGTCGCACAGTTATCCGGTTTACTGGCAGCCGAGATTGGTGTTGACGTCAGAATGGCAAAGCGTGCCGGCTTATTACATGACATTGGAAAATCCGTTGACCATGAGATGGAAGGTTCCCATGTACAGCTCGGATCGGAACTCTGCAAGAAATACAAAGAGTCCCCGATCGTTATCAATGCTGTGGAATCCCACCATGGCGATGTTGAGCCGACGAACCTTATTTCCTGCATCGTTCAGGCAGCAGATACGATCTCCGCTGCAAGACCGGGTGCAAGAAGAGAAACGTTGGAGACATACACGAACCGCTTAAAGCAGCTTGAGGATATCACAAACTCCTTCAAGGGAGTAGACAAGTCCTTTGCGATCCAGGCGGGACGCGAAGTGCGCATTATGGTAGTACCGGAGCAGATCAGCGATGACGATATGGTTCTTCTCGCAAGAGATATATCCAAGAAGATCGAAGAGAGCCTGGAGTATCCGGGACAGATCAAAGTCAACGTGATCCGCGAGTCCAGAGTTACCGATTACGCGAAATAAAAATGAAAGCCGTTGCTGTGCAGAGAGAATCTGTATGGCAGCGGTTTTTTTAACAGGAAATTTAGAAGTCTCTGTGCTGCCGAAGCTTTTGCAATATGAGCAAAGATTGGTCTGCTGCAGATGAGAGATAACAGAGAATATAAAACAGGAGGTAATATTGATATGGCAAAGATTGGTTTTATCGGAATGGGAAACATGGGAACCGCTATCATGCGGGGACTTTTAAAGACATATAAGCCGGAAGAGTTGCTTTTCACAAGCGCCCATGAGGCGAAGATGCAGAAAATTACGGAGGAGACAGGTGTTGCCCATGTCTCAACAGCAACTGACTGCGCAGAGCAGGTAAAATACCTGGTGCTGGCAGTAAAGCCGCAGGTACTTCCGACAGTTTTTAAGGAATTAAACGGAAAGATCAGGAAAGATCAGGTTGTGATCTCCATCGCGGCTGGATATGCGATCGCGGATCTCCAGGCAGGTCTCGGAGACAGCGCGAGAATCGTCCGCTCCATGCCGAATACACCGGCTATGGTCGGCGAGGGAATGTCCGGGGTGAGCTACGATGAGGCGCTGTTTACCGATGAGGAAAAGGATGTCATCGACGGATTCTTTACTTCCTTCGGAAAGATGGAGAAAGTGGATGAGAAGCTGATGGATGTTGTTGGAAGCGCCAGCGGTTGCTCCCCGGCCTATGTATACATGTTTATCGAGGCGCTGGCTGACGGCTGCGTAAAGAACGGACTTCCACGCCAGGCCGCTTACAAGATGGTTGCCCAGGCTGTTCTCGGAAGTGCGAAGATGGTCCTGGAGACAGGAAAACATCCGGGCGAATTAAAGGATATGGTATGCTCTCCTGGAGGAACCACTATCGAGGGGCTTGCTGCCCTTGAGGAGAACGGATTCCGCGGCGCGATCATTAAAGCGTGTGATGCAAACTTTGAGAAGAATAAAAAGTTAAAAGGCTGATAATTACGTGAAGGATACGGAAATTCCCGCAGCAGTGTGAAAAATGTAAAAAAATAAGCTCTGAGCAGAGGAAAATACTGCAGGGTAATTCCGCAGAATAGAAAATCTGAGAGGAATTGTTTAGAATGTCTGTTAAGGCAGTTAACAGATACATTCATGAAAGGAAAAGACTTTAGTATGGAAAAAACAACTCGTTTAAAACGTGATCTTGCCTACACCGGAACGATCTTAAAGATCTACCGGGATACCGTTGTCGCGAACGGAATCGAGGAAGTGTATGACTATATCCACCACGATGGCGCGGCAGCCGTTCTCCCGGTGACAAAGGACGGAAAGATCCTCATGGTGCGTCAGTACCGGAATGCCTTAGACCGGTTCACGCTGGAAATTCCGGCAGGAAAACTTGATGCGCCGGATGAGCCGAAGATCGAGTGCGCGGCGAGAGAACTTGAGGAGGAGACAGGATTCCGCAGCGAAACCCTGGAATTCCTGATGACAGTCAACACGACGGTGGCTTTCTGCGATGAACAGATCGGCGTCTATATCGCAAAAGATCTGATCCCGTCAAAGCAGCATCTTGATGCGGATGAGAGTATCGATGTGGAAGAGTGGGAAGTAAAGGACCTTCTTGAGATGATCTACACCGGCAAGATGACAGACGCGAAGACGATTGCGGCGATCCTTGCGTACGCTCAGAGAGAAGGAATTCGATAGAAAAAACGGCAGAAGCCAGTAACCGGAAAGTGTCAGTGAGGATAGGGCTGGCTGCATGGGGAAAGATTGCTGCAATTAGAAAAATCCTGGTAACTGTTCAGTAGGTCTGCGCACTTGCTGCGCTGACCGTAAGAAAACATAGGCTGGAAGGCAAAAATCCCATCAGCGAAGCTGATCTGGAATGGATTTTTGCACGTAACTATGAAGGTACTGAATAGTTATAAATCCTGTGGATAAAGTAGGCCTATATGCGCATACATTGTGAAAAAGGAACATGGACGGTATCGCTATGGCCGGAATTCACAGGCATCGGAGATTTTGGGACAGTCAGATGTTCTGGCTGTCCTTCTTTTTATTTTCAGGGACCGTTCTGGGGACAATTTTCTGCAATAAGATGAGTGCAGAGATGAAAAGCATACTTGAAAGCTGGTTCTCCGGGATCCTCACATCATCGGAGATCGTGTCGGCGGACCGGTATAGTCTGTTTGTGGGAGTATTGAAAAAACGGTTTGTGTGGATTTTATTGGGAATTCTGATCTGCCAGGCAGTTTTTGCCAGAATCCTGTTTTACGCGGGAGCAGTCTATCTGGCATTTACATCCGCAATCGCTGTCTGTGTGTTGACGATGCATGCGGGAATTTATGGGATCCTGCGCTTTTTCGGACTTGTATTTCCGCAGGGATTCTTTTATATACTGGCGGCTTACCTTTTATGGATCATGGTCGTGGAGCAGGCGGATGGAAAAGAGAAAATCAGGTTATGGATGATGGTATTTTTTATGGTGCTTGGAATTATATCTGAGATATTCATAAATCCAAATTTCTCAGCGCTGATCTTCCAACTGTTTTAGAAAGGCATATCTGAAAATCGTAGATTTGAATTAGGACGTCAACGGAAGAGACAATATCTGACGAAAGGCGTTGATGGCGTGGTACGGTAGTCAGGATAATGGGGCGGAAAAGTGGAATTTTCCCAGGAAATACGCGGCTTTCAGCCCTTTTTTTTATAAAAAAATTTTGCGCATTTTGACAAGATATTGCCATTGTGGATATATACAGTTCCATATCTAGCGATTAGTTATGTAAAATAGTCTAAAATGGGATCCAAGTGGGAAAAACCCGTTTGATTTTGCCCTAAAATGGGACTATAATGTAGAAAAATACTGGTTTTGCCGGGAAAAACAGCGTATCGGGGGGATGGTGGAAAACTTAGGCCTATGTCCCCTGTTTCCCAAAGGCAGACATCGTGAAACTAAAAAACAGATAGAGTATAAACGTGTATAGACACAGGTGCTGAAAATTTCGAACAGGAAAATTTTGTGTAACTGTTCTGTGGATTTGCGCACTTACTGCGCTGACCAGGAGAAAACATAAGCTGGTGAAGCTGCTGAATAGTTATGATTTCGTATAGGATCGTGAAAAGCGCGGATAACTGTGTCTGGAAATGAACGGGGAAAAGGTATGAGAGAGGAAATTCAAACCTTCATAAACTATATGGAGGAAGAAAAACACGCGTCAAAAAATACAACGCTTTCTTATCAGAGAGATCTGTTAAAAATGGCAGATTATCTGGAGGAAAACGGAATCACAGACTGCGGGAAAGTGACAAAGACGGCGTTAAATTCCTATATCCTTTTCCTGGAGAAAGAAGGAAAAGCGGCGTCGACAGTCTCGAGAGCGCTGGCATCCACGAGATCGTTCTTTGGCTGGCTGTTTAAGGAAGGAAAGATCCGCCGTGATCCGGCAGATTCGATGCATGCGCCGAAGATCGAGAAAAAGGTGCCTGTGATCCTTACAGTTGACGAGGTGACGAAACTCCTGGAGCAGCCGTCCGGCGCGAATCCGAAGGAGATCCGCGATAAGGCAATGCTGGAACTCTTATACGCGACAGGGATCCGCGTGACGGAACTTGTGAATCTGAAGCTCTCCGATGTAAATATGTCTATCGGCTTTATCACCTGCCGCGATGAGCACAAGGAGCGGATGATTCCCTTTGGCCATGCGGCGAAGGACGCTCTTGCGAAATATCTGGAGTCTGCCCGTGAGACATTTTTAAAAGGAACACGATCGGAACTGCTGTTTACAAATTACAGCGGCAGAGCCATGAGCCGTCAGGGATTCTGGAAGATTATCAAATACTACGGGGACCGGGCAGGAATCGAGGAAGACATCACACCCCACACTCTGCGCCATTCTTTCGCGGCGCACCTCTTAAGCAATGGCGCTGACATGCGTGCCGTCCAGACCATGATGGGTCATTCCGACCTGGCATCCACCCAGATGTACACGGCATATGCCATGGACAGCGCGGTCAGAGAGGCGTACCAGGGGGCGCATCCAAGGAAGTAAATGTGAAAACTTAGGCTAGAAGGCAAAAATCCAATCGGCGAAGCCGATTTTGAATGGATTGGAGAAGGAAAAACGCTTACTGGTCATCAGTAGTTGTTTATAAAATATGAAAAGAGCACCTGCGTCTCCAATGTTTTGGAAAATGTCTTAAAACATTGGAGCGCAAAGATGCTCTTTTTTCTATTTTATATGTGTGGTTTTCAGCATACAGATTTAATAGAAATTTTATATCTAATTTTCGATTATCCGCATAAACACTATACTTTCAAGTATTTTGAAGTATAGAAAAAACTCATTTTACCACGAATTTACCACGATTGAATGAGCCTTGATATGACCTATAAAATAACACCCAAAAGACATCATTACACCTAAATGGTGTCTTTTTAAAAAGCAGTCAATCCTAAAACTAACTGCTTTGTGTATATGGATATGAAATTGTAAACTAGAAGCTGTTTATTTTTTCTTTTTAGGTTTTGGCGTTGGTAGTTCATCATACATCACATCAAATAACCCCGTCAGAAAATCTTTATTATCAACTTCTTCCACCAATAACATTTCTTTGGCGTTTTCGTATGGAATTTCATAAGTAACTGTCGGCATATAAGAAATTGCAGACTTTGTTGGTTTTACAAGTAACCTATCATCATATATACCGCCAACGATTTTTCCACGATAATAAATAATAAATTCTCCCATCATTGCACGATATGTTATTTCTTGTAATTCTGATAATTGTTCTAAAACAAATTGTAAATAATCTTTACTTGAAGCCATTTCCAACCCTCCAATCTTGAATTTTATTATTCCAATGCTTTCTTTAAGTCCAGAACAAATTGCTTTTGTTGTTTTTTCAAATAGGTTTTTACAAAAGGTTTCATAAACCACTTTTTAGGTATCACATTTTCTGTAAAGTCTATTTGTGTTTCATTCCCTTTGTCTATAAAAACACCAATCCAATGACCTTTCATGTTGCTATTCTCCATATCAAATTCCCAGCGTTTATATGGTTCTGCAACGGTAACGGTAAATGTAGTAGCATATCCATTTTTTGTGTATTCAATAAATTGTTTGTCATTTATTATTTCTGTTTTGCTCAAATCACTTCGCCATGAGTTATATTTATCAACAGCTAAAACAATGTTCCAAACTTTTTGAATATCATTACTAATAATTGTATTTATATTTGAAATTGCCACTTTTTCATTTCCCCTTTTCAAACTGGAATTTGTCTTACAACAATTTATATATGCATAAAAAGCAATATATTTATGAAAACACCCTAAATCCAAAATCTACTCAATTCATTTTTCCTTACATAAAATGTTCTCGTATATTTCACTTCCTCACCAAGTGTTTCCCCTATCAAAACTTCAAAATCATTGATATCAAATTCTGGAAAGAATGTATCTCCATCTTCAATATTTAAATCTACTTCTGTGATATACATTTTATCTACTATTTGCAAAGCTTCCTTAAATAGTCCATATCCACCAGATATGTATACATCTCGTCCTTTAGCCAATAATAATGCATCTTCTAATGATTTAACTGAAACTAAATTATCTCCTTGATACTCTGTTGTGGTGGAAACAACAATATTCATTCTATTAGGCAACGGATGACCGATTTCTTCATAAGACTTTCGCCCCATAATAACCACATTACCCGTTGTTAACTCTCTAAATTGCTTTTGTTCTCCCTTTATTTTCCATGGTATATTACCATTCTTGCCTATAACATTATTCTTTGACCTCGCAACAATCAAACCTATCATCTATTTCATCCTCCATAATATGATGTCGTACCTGTGATTCCATCAAGTGCACCACATCTTAACAAACTCAAAATTATCTCGAACTAACCAGCTCGACAAATTCAAGTTTGTCGCTTTCTTCATATCCACATTATATCATTTTCATATCTGCACCACAATAAAATTTTATGCACCGATAATCTTACTGAACAGCTCTAACAAACACCATTTCATCACTCCAATCTGAAATTTAGGTATGAAAAAAGCAGTCAATCCTAAGACTAACTGCTTTGTGTATAGAGATATGAAATTGTGAAATAGAATTTGCCTATTTCAAATCAAAAAGAGAATTTTCATAGTCCTTTACATAGTATCGTATATTTTTACGCCCCTTTTGAATAATGGTATGTCCCTCTGCTTCTAATTTTTCTTTCTGTGCTTCAATACCATTTGGATATTTAGCATTTAATTCTCCGTTTGCTTTTAATGTTCTCCAATAGGGTGTTTCATCTTCGGAACGCTGATAACTCGCCCACGCTACAATAGAAACAAATATACCCGCTGTAATCGGCTCTGTAAAATCTGCACCACTCAATTTTGCAAAGTGTTCTCGTATTTTTCCAACCGTAATCACTTTACCATACGGAACTTTTTTCATTACTTTGTCATAGTCAATCGGGGGAGCAAAATACATTTTGTTTCCACCATATTTCTCAATACTTTTCTGGTCTATGATAATTTGAAATTTTGGCATATCCTTACTATCATGCAACATAGCATTAAAATCTTTTTTATCTTCATTTGCCATAAGTATCACCTCCAAGCCAATCATATCTCAATAAATATACTCATGCAATGAGACGGTTTTAAAATTTCTCTCAAAAATTCAAAGTTTATTTCCAAGGTCTTATTTTCCCTGTCCACCCTTTTGCCTTCCAATATTCAGCATCATGAGGATTAAAACCATTCTTCTGCATCAAATGCATAATCCAAAACATCCCCTTTGTTTTGATTCCGGGTTTAATGTTTCCAGAATTATATATGATTCTCTTTGCAATACTTGATGTTGCCTTCTCAATTGCTTTCTTTTTCTTTTCACTTACACCGTTCCAATCAACAGCTGCAACACCTACACCGTACTTATATCTTTTTGCCACTCCCCAGAAAAACAGACTATCCATCATATCTTTGTTAGTCGATTTCATACCTGCGCCTGCAGCTGTAGATATGCATACTCCTTGCTTTTTAAACATAGATTCTTCTGGACTGTGCACCATCCATCTGTATCCGTAATGGTCTAAAAAAGCTTTCATAGCTCCAGTCGTATGATATACATAAACCGGACTGGCTAAAATAATAACATTCGCCTCATCCATTGCGTCAGTTATTGGCTTTAGTTTTTCAAAATGAGGACATTTCTTCTCTGACTCAGTAAAACACTTTGTACACCCAACACAAAACTCTCCAAAATCTCTTGGAAGAAAGAATTCTTTTATATCGCCATTTATTTTTTCCGCTAACATATGAGCGATGTGATAAGTTGAACCTTTATGGTTCTGACCGTTTATAATTACTATCTTCATACTATCTCCATTCACTTTGCAAAATATCTGCAATTCCTTGAATAGTATAACACAAAATAAAGCTGACTACCCAACTGGTTTTACTTAATAATTCCTTAAAATGACATTATTTTTTTAGTTTTCAATGCTGCAAACTGAATAACCGGTCCTGATATGACTATTGTTACAATCGTGCATATTCCAAACCTTCCACCCAACATAGCACCAACAATAACCATTATAATATCAAGTACAATACGTACTACTTTCACCTGCCATCCATTCTTTTCTGCAAGCGAAAATGTTAATGCCTCGTATGAACCTCTCCCTAAAGAAGCCGCTGCATAAACACCTGTTCCTATTGCAAAAAGTATCACCCCTAATAACATTATAAGTATATTTACCCATACATATTTACTATATATATGCACATTTGCAAATAAATCGACACAAATGCTATATACAATCTGATAAAGAATTGTACCTATCTGTATCTGTGATTTATCATAAAAAAATACAAATATTATCATAATTATGGCAACTATCATAGATGACATACCGATACTAATATGAAATGTTTTTGAAATTCCTTGCCACAAAACTGCAAGCGTTGCACCACCAAACCCAGCATATAATGCGAGAGTAATACCATATGCAGCTACGATTGAACCAACAACTATGATAATTATTTTCTTTATCCATTCTAACCTGCCCATTGTTACAGCCCCTTCCTGTTTTATTCCGGCAGCTATTATATTTATCCCAATAAATATAAAAAGACTATAGACCTGCTGTTGTGTTCAGAAACAGTAAAATCTATAGCCTTCATTTACGCCGAGACAAGCTCTATACCAATTTAGGCATAGTAATAAACTTGTTATCTTTATTTGTCAAGATATATCTTATCTGTTGCACAATGCATTAATCATATTCTAATGCCTGCTTAATCAAAAATCTATAAAACATATTTTACAGCAAATACATATCCTTACATATTTTCTTTCCATATTCTGTCTTGAAAATACTATCATAAGCCTTTAACACTGCCTCTTTAGACAAATTATCTTCATACATATTTACAAGAAAATCAGCCTCAACAAGTATCTGATAATCAATGCCGTCAATATTATTATATGTATGATGATGTGCAATCAGATACTGCACTCTTTCTGAAATGTCTGTTTCAAATTCAAGTTTTTCAAGAAGCTTTTTAGCAAGTGCAGGTCCTTCCTTTTCCTGCAATCTGCCACCACATTCTCCATATTTTTCTTCGCATATATGAATTCCTATATCATGGGTCAGCGCCGCCGTTTCAATAGTGAATAAAGTCTTCTCATCCACATTTTCCATCTGTGCAATCAACCTGGCATAACTGTGAACCTTACAGAAATGCTGTATCCTTTTAGCATCACACTTGTATAATTCAATCATCGCCATATGTAACTTATTTAACATATTGCTATTCTGTGTAGCAGTACTTTGAATAGTTGTATTTTGCATATCTGTAGTTTTCATAACTATGCTCCTCTTTATCATAAAATAAATACTTTTTCTATAGCTAAATATAAAATATTATATAGTTTCATCTATGTTACAAAATGATACTCTTTCCAATTTTTTGAAATTATCGTTATCTATGTCATAAACTAAATAACCAATTAATGTATCTTAGTTATAACAATAAATACCTTTACTTATTTTATATATTTACTCTTTTATAGTTTCAAAACAATATTTATTAATATCCCAAAACATCATTAACAAGTATAACATGCATTCTTCCTGTATGACGTGAATATCTTGTAATCAGAAAATTGCAGCATATTGTATCAGGTGACTTACAGTCAAAGCATTTACCTGTCGTCTTGCAAGGTGTCTTGACATCAAATCTCTGGGCATTAGCTGGAGCTGCTACATTTCTGGCACGCTTCATCGCCTCATCAATATCTGAACAGACTTTATTCATTCCAACTATAAACACAACCTTCTTTGGTCCTTGTGCTATGCAGGAAACACGGTTTGAATTACCATCAATATTTACAAGTATGCCGTCATTAGTCATCGCATTGACACTTGATAAAAATACATCTGCATCATATGCATACATAAGGCTCTCACGCGGAGTCATATCAGCGCGGTCAGCATAATTATAATTGCCATCATTTAAAGCCTGAATAAGTCCAATCTCACCTGCACTCTGACAGCCACCCATAGCAACAGTACTGCCTTCACCAATTATCTCCAACGCCTGTTTTAATGCTTCTTCTTTATCTTTAGCGTAATATCCTGATATGTTTCGTGACTCCAGCCCCTTAATTACTGTCTGTGCAAGTACTTCATTTCTTTTTCTCATATTTTCATTCATAGTTATATCCTCCGGTTAATCTATATTTTTGTACATTCTAATTTCAAGCAATAAAAATAGCAAATACTTATATTCTATGGTTAATCATAGTTAGAAAGAATGTCCGATTTATTCAATTTAAGTTCAAATTCAATCAACTTATTTCAACCTACTATAACTAATTTTTTGATATTAGCTAATCATAATTTATAACACCAGCTTTTTATATCATACATATGATTAATTTATTTTTTGCTTATATACCCATTTTTAAAACTACCTACTGTTTTATGTTTAACTATTGTTCCATCTTCAAATCGAACATCTATATCTTTATATTTTCTATAATTTATTATCTCCATCTTTTCACCATTTGTAGCTACCCCTTTTTTTCCTATGTATTTTTTTGAATTATTTTCAATTACTCTATCACTTCTTTTTTCCTTTTCAGAATTCGCTACTAATCCCTTCTTTAAAGCTACTATACGCCTATTTCTGATTATATTGCCATCTTCAAATTCTATATCAACATTTTCACAACCTTTATAATCTATTATCCTAAACATCTGTCCTTTAGACGAATAACCTATTTTCCCTATATATTTTTCCTTATTGTTAACTATTTTCCTCTTATGATGGTTAATAAAATTAGGATTTCTAATTGTTCCACGATTAAAACAATTCATACTTCTAGACTCTACAATTATTCCATCTTCAAATTCTACATCTATATCGTGTGAATTTCTATATTCTATAATTTTCATTTTTTGACCATTATTTGCCATTGATACCTGACCAATATATTTATTATAATTAGGATTTGCTATTTTCCCTTTCTTAAATGACGAATAGCTTTTACTATAAACTATAGTATTATCTTCAAATTCTACATCTATATTATCTTTATTTTTCCATTCTATAATTTTCATATACTGTCCATTATTTGATTTTATAATCTCTCCAATATGTGGTTTATAGTTAGGATTTCTAATTTGATTAGCACAAAATAAATTAACAGTTTTATTTTTAACAATTGTTCCATCCTCAAATTCTATATCTATATCTTGAGGACTTCTATACCCTATAATTGTCATTTTCTGATTACGTCTTGTAATTTTACTAACTCCAATCCACTTTTCATATGTATCATTTTTATAATTATTTCTTGATGGGTTATTAGGATTTTCTACATTACCATTTTTAAATTCTTTATATGACCTATTATATACAACTGTTCCATCTTCAAATTCTATATCTATATCATCATACCCTCTATATGCAATTACTTTCATTTTTTCATTACACTTTGAAATGTTTTCTTTTCCTAAATAGTTTTTATACTCTGTATTATATAAACGATATATGGCATCTCTATCTCTTGTAAAATTAATATCTATTTTTATCTTCAAATCACTTAAACACTCTTTAAGTTTATTTTCATATTCAATAGACAAGCCATTTGCTGGTATAACATATTCTTTATAACTATTTGGTAATGGTTTCAAACTTGTATCTCTAAATCTTATTATTTTTATTCCATTTTTTTGACATATTTTATTTTTTTCATAATCCTTATCATATCTTCTGCTATGTAATGGACCATCATATTCAATTGCTATTTTTTCATATTCATTATAACAATCCAATTCAAAATTACCAAACCCTATATTTTTTAAGGTTCCAGCTTTATATTTATGATAGCCATATTCTTTTAAATAAAAAAGCATAGCATATTCACCAATCGAAGCACCTATTATTTTACAATTTGGATTTGAAATTGTACCTCTTATAAAATTTATATAATTTTTTCCTGTAACAATTGTCCCATCTTCAAATTGAACATCTATATTATGAACTCCCTCATAATTTATAATTGTCATTAATTGCCCATTTGTTGCTGTTCTTTTCATACCTACACGATTAATTTTATTTTTATTTTTTCTTATATCACCAACATTGGGATTTTTTATATTTCCATTTTTAAAAGCCCCATAAGTTTTATTTCTGACTATTGTTCCGTCTTCAAATTTTACATCTATATTAGATGACTTTACATACTTTATAATTTCCATCATTTGACCATTAGTCGCCTGTGATTTTTGACCTATATAATTCATACTATCACCTCTCAATCACATTCTAAATCACAGTATTAAAAATGTCTACCTACGAAAAGTAGACTTCACCCATTATATACTTCAACAAAACCAATATTTCTTGCCAAACATATCATCTATTCTTTAAATTTTTATTCATCTTTCTTATTCAGATTAATTATGTTCATTTCTCTTAAAATCGACTCTTTAATTGTTCCACTCAAATATGCCGGATTCAATTTACGTTTTGCATATGCCAGATAAGTGTCTTTTGTTTGTTCAATCAAAACAGCTGTAAAAAATCTTTCCCAGCTGAAATAGAGCTTGCTCTCAACATACTCCGACGGCTCGCTCAATATACTTCTTACTATGTTATCCTTTAAAATATCAGCATCCATAATCAACCATTCAAATGATTCAGGCAAATATAATGCTACATTTTTTCTTCCATTAATAACTTGCAATACCCTGTCAATCTCGGAACCAAATGCCGCCCCATCTGCAATGACAAGTATTTTTTCACCTTTATGTTTGTTCAGATAATGAAAGACATTGGATTTTCCATTCATAGATTCACATTTCAAACCATTTTCTATACATATATGCTCAAAAAATTGATATCCTGAATTGCTGTCTTCCGTAATAATAATCTCTGGACTCACTTTATCTTCATATGTACCTATTCCATATATGCGATAAAATTCATGATAACTTTGTTTCAATGTTCCATATCTTCCAGATGTACGAATTCCATATATTTCTTCTACACTATATGGTAATGATGGTAAAGATTCCCTTGTAACAATTACATAATAATTATCTGTTTTTTGAATTGTATCTGCAAAATCTACTGTCGTTATAAATTCATTTCCCTCATCAATAAATACAATACCGTCTGATATGCCTGACAACTGCTCTTTCCATAAACTGCCTTCAACTACATAACATTTCTTATCGCATATCACTTCTACAGGTGTACCTGATGGATTATTCACAAAATCACGAATCATATCTACAAGCGTTGTTTTTCCAGTTGCACTGTCCCCTTTGATAATTGTCAGATTTCTTCGAAGTTCGAATTCATACTTTAAACGTTTTGTCGATACAACGACTTTATGTTTTCCTTTCATCGCAGCCTCCTACCATCAAACAAATTCACCTGCAATTGACACCAGTTCTTCCATGGTATGCACAATCTGGTTAGTGTTAAGGATACGGATATTAAACGATTCAAATTCAAATTTCATCAAATGGCGTAAATTTATTGTCCTGTCTTCCGTCTCTGTAATTTTTAATAACCATTTTGCACAATTATCTCCACAGGTCGATGCATTGAAAATTTTATCTTTTTCAAACTTCACCAAAATCAATGTTTTAACACCTCCTGATAATCCTGTAGGCGGTATTTTCCCTAAAACCGGACTGTCAATTACTCCACTGTCCAAAACAATTGATTTATCTACATCCTTTACCATTTTCTTCACAAATGGATCCGTAATCCAGTCATCCTCATAATCATACTTGAAATATGCTGCCGTATTATATACTGCTTCTTTCATATCTCCATAATATATATTCAGCATATAAAATCTACTCCTCCTGTTAGATTAGCATTGAATGAATTATACTTCACTATACCATGTATCATAATACAAGTGTATGACCATACAGTATACTGGTCAAGCATTTTTGTAACACTTTGTTAGATAAATACCTATTTGTAACGAACCTCAATTGGTATTAAAAAATTCAAAGGCAAAGAAAATCGATACATTAAAAAGAACTCAGCTCTGTCACCAGCGACATATATCTCTTAGTTCTATTCTTAATATCACTCTGACTGACCCCATAATAGATATTCAGGTCTTTTGACATCATCTTAAGCTGTTTCATTTGTTTTTTATTTCCAGAATAAGATAATTCAAACATATCCCACTTATAATCTATTGCCATTTCAAACAAACCACTGCCAACTTTAAGCCTGTATATGTGAAAGTCCATAGGGATTATATTGTCAGGCATTGCGGCTATCATTTCACTTCGTGACTTAATCTTTTCAATATATTCTCTGACAGAATTCTCATCATTATAGTCCGGTTTGGCAATCTCCTGCATTTCATTTAATATTTCTGGTTTGTGCTGTACAATCAGACTTTCTTTTAAACATCTACGTTGTTCAATATATTCCCTGTCAGTTGATTTCACTTCAATCAATCCATATTTATCTTTTGCATACTGCACTGTTTCATAAAGAGAATGTGTTTTCTGAACTGTGGTTCATTACACGTTATACTTATTGATATATTATACCACATTTTACCAGCTAGTAAAAAGTCAGTTGTTGAAAAAATGCTAAACACCTAA